>Ga0209747_1000255_pt1 | contig 29015 bp, 25 predicted proteins | sample BarGraNGADG00311_FD_184498 | JGI IMG/M metagenome (GOLD analysis project Ga0209747, IMG submission 184498) | Arctic peat soil microbial communities from Barrow, Alaska - Barrow Graham LP Ref core NGADG0011-311 (SPAdes) (version 2) | ecosystem: Environmental > Terrestrial > Soil > Wetlands > Peat...
GTTGAACTGGCCCACCTCTCGAACGTCTATCCCCTGCTCCTTGAAGAAGCCTTTCTCGCGCGCAACGTAGTAAGCCAACTGGTGCAGGTCGTTGCGCAGGAAACCGACCCGTACGACCCTCGTGGTCTTCGCCGACGAGCCGCAGCCGCCAAGGGCCAGCGCGGCAAGCGCGAGCAGCAGGAATAAGACAACAGCCGTATTCCGGCGGGACGACACGGGGCTCTTGCGATACTTCATCAGGTCCTCCCGGCGGGGCATTCTTTTAAGCAGTTGAAGCAGAAATACTGGAAGCCGATCGACTGCGCCTGGTATATGCGCCAGTAGCCCTCGTCGGCGAGCATGGCCTGCCGCTCGACCGTCTCGGCGCCGGCGTACTTCATCCAGAATCGGATGTTGGCGCCGATCCCGTAAGGCTGGCAGTGTTTGAGGCATGCGAGTACGTCCGTCCTGCCTTCCTCGTCCAGCGCGCCGCCGGGGCAGCTCTCCACACAGATCCCGCAGTCGTCGCAGATGCTCTCGGTTAGCGGCTCGTCCGGCGGCAGCTCCAGGTCGGTGAGGACGCATGTGAATATGACCCTCGAGCCCAGCTCCGGGTGCAGCACAAGGTTGTTGCGCCCGAACGCCCCCAGCCCGGCGGCGATGGCCGCGTGCCTCATGGAGACGTCAGCCACAGCGCCCTGGGTCGACTTCGCCATCGGAAGCGGGTAGGAGACCGGAACGGTCATCGCATGGCCGCCCAGCTCCCGCTCGATGAACGAAGCGACGCGGTAGTTCACGCCTCGCGAGAAGTCCATCAGGTCCAGGCGTCCGTTCATCGCGATCTGCATGCAGTCGCTCTCGCACGATGACAGCTCCCTGTAAGCCATCACCACCATCGACTTGATACCCGGGAAAACGCTCGTGATGCCGGGCGACCGCGGGCTGTCGTATACAGATGGGTCGGCGATGCCGACGTCTTCCGCGCCCAGCTCGAGCGCGAGCTTTTGTATCTTCTCTTTCATGACCTCACCTCAGCAGACCCTCGATGTTCGCCACGATCTGTTCGTCATCATACATCTCGGTCGCCGCGGCCCCGCCGAGGCAGGCGACCGCGCACATGCCGCAGCCTTTGCAGAGCGCCTCGTTCACAACGGCGACGCGGTCCTCGAGGACGATAGCCCCGTAAGGACAGGCGGCGACGCACAGGCCGCAGCCCCTGCACTGCTCTGCGTCCACCCGGCACGCCCCCGCCTCGACCTCCACCCTGCCGCGGTCGAGCAGCGCGATGGCTTCCGATGCGGCGGCCCCCGCCTGCGCGACCGTGTCGGGTATGTCCTTCGGGCCCTGGCAGCAGCCCGCCAGGTAAACGCCGTCGGTCATCGACTCGACCGGCCTGAGCTTCGGGTGGGCCTCGCTGAGGAACCCGTCTGAACCGGTGGAGACGCCGAGCGTGCGTGCCAGCTCGGTGGCGCCCCGCGCTGGCACGAGCCCGGTCGCCAGGACCACCATGTCAACCGGCAGCTCGACCTGCCTGCCAAGGAGTGTGTCCTCGGCAAAGACCTTGAGTTCGCCTCCGAGACGCGCGACGTCCGCGCACTTCCCCCTGACGAAGAACACGCCCTCGTCGCGCACGCGCCTGTAGAACTCCTGGTATCCCTTCCCGAACGCGGTGATGTCGATGTAGAACTCGCTCACCGTCGCGCCGGTCTTCTCGCGCGCGAGGTGCGCCTGCTTGATCGAGTACATGCAGCACACCCGTGAGCAGTACTCGTTCGAGTTCTCGTCCCTCGAGCCGACGCAGTGCAGGAATGCGATCGACTTCGGCACGCTCCCGTCCGGCAGGACGACCTTGCCCGCGGTCGGGCCGGCGGCCGAGAGCATCCTCTCGAACTGGAGGCCGCTCACGACCTCCGGGTAGCGTCCGTAGCCGAACTGGGGCATCGATTCGGCCTCGAAGGTGTCGAACCCTGTCGCGACTATGACGGCCCCGACTTCGAGCTCGCGCACCTCGTCGGGCATGTCCAGGTCGATGGCGCCCGCGGCGCACGCCTCGAGGCAGGGCGACTTGCACTTCCCCTTCGTGGCCATCAGGCAGGAATCGGGATCGACGGCGGCGGCGAGCGGGACAGCCTGGGCAAAAGGTATGTAGACGGCGGAGCGCCTCTTGAGGCCCGCTTCGAACTCATCGGGTATCCGGCCGGCCATCACGCACGCCTCCACGCAGTCTCCGCAGCCGGTGCACTTCGAGAGGTCGACCCGCCGCGAGCGCGTGCGGACCTTCGCGGTAAAGTTGCCGATGAAGCCCGAGAGCTCCTCGACCTCGCTGGTCGTGAGGACCTCGATGTTCTCGTCGCGGGCGACGTCCACCATCTTCGGGGTCAGTATGCACGCGGAGCAGTCGAGAGTAGGGAAAGTCTTGTCGAGCTGCGCCATGTGGCCGCCGATGCTCGCGGACCGCTCGACGAGGTAGACCTTCTTGCCTGCGGACGCGAGCTTCAGCGCGGCCTGTATGCCGGCGATTCCCGCGCCGATCACGAGAACGGCCTGCGTGACGGGGTACTCCCTCTGGAACAGCTCCCTGTGCAGCGCGACCTTGGCGACCGCGCCGCCGATCAGCGACATGGCCTTTGAGGTCGCCAGCTCCGGGTCCTCGTGCACCCACGAGCACTGCTCGCGGATGTTCGCGATCTCGAGGAGGTACGGGTTCATGCCGGCGCCGGCCAGCGCCTCGCGGAAGGTGTGCTCGTGCATGCGCGGGGAGCATGCGGCCACCACGACCCGGTCGAGACCGAGCTCCTCGATGTCTTTCCTTATGAGGGACTGCCCGACCTCGGAGCACAGGTATCGGTAGTCGCGCGCGACCGCCACGCCGGGCAGGCCGGCGGCGTTCTCGCAGGCGGCCTTGCAGTCGACCACGCCCGCGATATTGCTGCCGCAGTGGCAGATGTAGACTCCTATCCTGCTAGCCATCGGACCTCAGTCTGTCAGGGTATTTCGGTCACTTCCCCGCTCTTCAAGACGCAGCCTGAAGTAAAGCGAAAGGAAACTTGCGGTGAGCTCCTTGAGCCTGGTCAGCAGCGACAGGGCTTCGGCCTGCGAGTCTTGCCCGGACTCTGCTTTAAGTTTAAGCCTCTTGGCAAGGCCCGTCACTTCCGAGTAACCGGCCGCGAGCTCGTCGAGCCGTTGGACGGGCAGCGTGCCTTCTGCCGACCGCCTCTCGATGTAAGGCAGCCTGTTCCAGGTGTAGTCGAGGAACATGCGTATCTTCTCGGGCTCCCAGACCTTGACGCCGATCCTCCAGGTGACCGGGAGCTTCTCGAGCCCGAACCCGACGATGCGCGCGTTCGAGACCTGTCTCTTGATCTCGAGAACCGCCCCGGCCGCGTCTCCGCGCAGCTCGAGCGACGCCCCCTGCACGTGTGCGCTCGCCTGGCGGCCGGCCTCGAGGGTGCGTCGCCAGTGCCCTGCGAACGCCTCCGCCATGATCGCGTTCGCCCTCGGGAACAGGGGGTGCTCGAGGTGCGGCCCGCTCACCAGGACAGTCCCTTCGCCTGGCTCGTTGCGCCCAACGGCCTGCCTGCCGTGGATGAGTCGCTCCGCCTTCTCGCGGGGCCAGGGAAACGCGGCCCTGTCGGTGGTCCCACCATAGTCCGCGATCCTGCAGGCGGGATCGGCGACTTCGAGCACCGGACCGCCGAAAAGGGGCGCGCCCACCGGACCCGCCCCGTTGAGCGAGATAAAGCCGGCCGGTGCGTCGCCTTCGACGAGTTCCACCTCGCCGTAGACCGGGTGGAAGACCCACTCGGAACCGTAAGGCGCGAGGTACTTGTGCTCGAGACAGAGGGCAGGCGGAGGGTCGGGCATCACGTTCAACATGCCGGCGTCGATCAGGTCGAACGGAGTGAAGGGCTCGAGATCAACACCCGAGAGGACCAGGTAAGCCCCTGCGCACGACCCGTGGTAGAAGCCGCCGGAGCGCACGAAGCTCTCTATCTCGCGGGCGCCGGCGCCTCCAAGGGCTTCGGCCATCGCATACGTGTCGCCGCCGCCGACTAACAGGAAATCGAAGCGCGCCAGCTCACCGTCCAGGACCGCGGCCTCGGTCACAAACTCGACGTCGTAGATGCCCAATCGCTCGAGTAGGTCGGCGAACCATATCCAGGAGTGGGAAGCGCCCTCTCCGCAGTAGACGGCGACGCGGGGCGCTCCGCCGAGAAATCTTTCGCGGAAACCGTCCAGTGCTGGGTCAGCCGCCGCCCGACGCATGCGCCCCAACACAATCGCGCCTTACTCGAACATCGCGGCGATCTCGTCCGGGCTGGTCTCGATGCCCGCCGCCGGGCCGCAGAGTTCGCACAGGGCGTTCATGTCCACCCCGGAGAGCAGGAGGAACGTCGCGCAGATGCCGAGCACGTATCCGACCCTGTTCGCCTCGAGCCACGCGTCCGCCGCGGCGATCGGAGGCACCCACGCGCCGAACAGGCCGTACGGCGACTCTTCCCCGAGCGGCCAGCCGGCTTCCTCGGAGCCTTCGAGGCCTTTCACGGCGGCCTCGACCTCCGCGGTGCCTGACACCGGCTTCCCCGAGAGCTCGCGCGCTCCACGGATCATGTCGATGCCGTCCCGGGCCATGTACTCCATCGCGCGGCACGCGGGCTCGGCTTCCCAGCCGCCCTCCATGAGCCACAAGGCCGCCGCGGCGCCGGCGACGAGCATGCCCGGCTCCTCGACGTCCGAGGACTCCATGACCGAGGGGTCCTCGTTGTACTTGACGAAGGTCGAGCACGCCCCCGGGCAGGCGAAGCAGGCCCTGGTGCGGTGCATCAGCGGCTCGAGCCATTTGTCGAGGTCCGGGCCCCCAAGGGCTTCGGTGACGGGGCCGAAACCCTTCGCCATCTTCACGCCGCCGAAGAGCTCGAATGCTTTCTGATAGAACTCGGCCGGCTCGTCGGCGTCGAGCATGCCGAGCCCGCGCACGGCTACGGCCTTCAGCTTCTTCTCGCCCATGACCGCGGCGAGGGCGTCAGTGTCTCCCGAGCCCCAGTAGTTGATCGAGATGGACGCGAGCTTCGAGCCCGCCTCTCCGGCCGGGCCGATGGATATCACCTGTATCATGCTCTCGCCCATCTCACGCCTGATCGCGTCTGTCGTCTCCCATGTGTCCATGCCGGCCAGCCCGGAGGCGTCCTCGATGTCAGGCACGCCGTCGTGGAGCCACAGGTAGACAGGTTTAGAGGAGTTGCCTTTCACCACAACCATCGCGAAGCCCGACAGCTTCATCTCGGCGCCGGCGAACATGGACAGCGGCGATACCGCGAGCTCGCCCGAGAGCGGGCTCTTTCCGAGGACGAAGCCAAGGCAGGCCGCCGGGACCGGCGTCCCGGTGAACAGCCCCGAGCCGAAGACGAGCGGGTCCGAGTCGCGGTATTTCTCGAAGAGCGCCAGGCCCGCAGCGAGCCCCGGGCCCACCTCGTCTACCTCGACGAAGTCGACCTGCTCGGTGGTGCCGGCCTCCAGGTCTACAACCAGGACGTCGCCGTAGTACATGGAATCCATTGAGATCTCCTCACTCGAGGTAGAGGGCGGCGTTGGGGCAGATCGCGACGCAGAGCGGCTCGACCCCGGCGCTCTCGCACAGGTCGCACGCTTCCCGGATCAGGATCGGCTTGGCCGAGGCCCCGCCGCCTCCCCCGCTTTTCTGGAGCTCACCCAGCTTGATGGCCGCGGCGCCCTCGGGGCGGCCGAGGAAGAGGTCTTCCTCGGTCTTCACGATGACGCCCATGTAATCTTTCTTCTCTTCGGCGCGGTAGAGCATGATGCTGGACGATATCAGCGTGAACGCCTCGTCCCAGTGGTATGAGCACGCAAGCTCGCAAAGCGCGCAGCCGGTGCACTCGAGCGGATTCACTTTGACCCTCACGCCGACCTCCTGGTAGCAGACTCGATCCCGATCCTTGAGGGCCGGCTCTCAGCCGGCCGTTCTTCTTTCAAATAGTATAGCCGCCGTCGACCGTGAAGAGCTGGCCGGTGACGTAGCCACCCGCCTCGCAGAGGAACGTCACGAGCCACGCCACTTCCTCGGGGCGCCCCCACCGTCGTAAGGGAATCGTTTCGAGGATGCGCGCCCGGGTCTCGTCGCCGGTCTCGATGGTCATGTCCGTCTCGATGAAACCGGGGACTACGGCGTTGGCCGTGATGTTCCAGCGCGCGAGCTCGCGGGCAAGCGACTTGGTCATGCCTATCAGCGCGGCCTTGGTCGCGCCGTACACCGTGTCGCCCGGGTAACCGGTCACGCCGATCACGGATGACACGTTTATGACGCGCCCCCAGTTCTGCTTCTTCATGTGAGGCACGGCGGCGCCGGTGATGTAAAACGCGCCTTTGACGTTCGTGGCCATCATGCGCTCTATGAGCGACGGCTCGATCTCCTCTATCCTGCCGCCCTGCCAGATCCCGGCGTTGTTGACGACTATGTCGATGCCCCCGAGGGCCTCGACCGCGCCGCGCACGAGGTCGGCGCACTGCCCCGGGTCGCCGACGTCCGCCTTGATCGCGACCGCGCGGCGGCCGACGGACTCCATCTCCCGCACGACTTCCGCCGCCAGGTCCTCGCGCGCCCTGTAGTTCACCGCGACGTCACAGCCCCTGTGCGCCAGCTCGAGCGCGATGGCCCTGCCTATGCCTCGCGAAGAGCCCGTTACCAGTGCGACCTTCCCGTCGAGCTTTTCCATTGGGGTACCTTTCAATATGGGGTCAGGTCGTGCATGTGCATTTCGCACACGCACGACCTGACCCCGCTAGCTTGATTCAACCAGGAGCGAAGACTCTTTGAACGTGCCGTAGTGCGCGCGGTAGACGTCCCAGACTTCCTCGAGGGTGGCGTAGCACTCGACCGCGTCCATGGTCGGCTCGAAGAGGTTCTCGCCCCGCTCCGCGGCCTCGCGCAGCTTCTCGAGCGAATCGTTCATCTTCGCGTTGTCGCGCCGTTCCCTCAGGCGTACGATGCGCTCTTTCTGCGCGTCCTCCATCTCCTGCGTTATCTTCAACAGCTCGATCTGGGGCTCCTTCTCCTCTACGTACTTGTTGACGCCGACGATCACCTGCTGCCCTCTCTCGACGTCTTTCTGGTAGCGCCACGCTGCCCGGGCGACCTCGCGCTGGATGTACCCGTGCTCCACGGCCTCGAGCATCCCGCCCAGGTCGTCTATTTTGCGGATGTATTCCGTGGCCTCTTCTTCCATGTCATTCGTCAGCTTCTCGATGAAGTAAGACCCGCCCATCGGGTCGACCGTGTTCGCGACCCCGCTCTCCTCGGCGATGATCTGCTGGGTACGCACCGCGATCTTGAGCGACTCCTCGGTCGGCAGAGCGAGAGCCTCGTCGAAAGCGTCCGTGTGCAGGCTCTGAGTGCCGCCGAGGACCGCGGCCAGCGCCTGTATCGTCGCCCGCACTATGTTGTTGAGCGGCTGCTGCGCCGTGAGCGAGCACCCCGCGGTCTGGGTGTGGAAACGCACCATCATCGAGCGCGGGTCGCGGGCGCCGAAGCGCTCTTTCATGATGCGCGCCCAGAGCCTGCGCCCTGCGCGGTACTTGGCGATCTCCTCGAAGAAATCGTTGTGCGCGTTCCACATGAAGGTAAGCCTCGGGCCGAAGGAGTCGATGTCCAGCCCCCGGTCGAGAAATGAGGTCACGAAGTCGATGCCTTCGCTCAGCGTGAAGGCGAGCTCCTGCGCCGCGGTGCAGCCTTTCTCGCGTATCTGGTAGCCGACGATGCTGATGGGGTACCAGCGCGGGACGTTGCGGGTGCAGTACTCGACCACGTCCGTGCAGAGCTTGAGCTCGGCGCGGCGCGGCAGGACCCTCACGTTCGCGGCGACGTCTCGGCAGAAAGTATCGTTCTGGAACGTGCCCATCAGGGTCTTGCAGCTCGCGCCCTGCCTGCGGGCCATGGCGAAGTACATCGCCGGGATCGGCGGGTGCGCGATGACGAGCGAGGTCGAGACCTGCGCGAGCGGTATGCCGGCGAACAGCCTCTCCATGTCCTCGAGCGAGTCGCAAGGGACCCCGTCGCGCCCGACCTCCCCATGGGCGAGCGGGTGGTCGGAGTTGAGCCCGTGGATGGTCGGCATGTCGTAGGCGACGTTCAACCCGGGTGCGCCCTGCTCGATCAGGTACTTGAGGCGCTTGTTCGACTCGTCGGGGTCGCCGAAGCCCATGAACTGCCGGATGGTCCACGGCCTGCCCCGGTACATCGAGGAGTGCACGCCACGGGTGTAAGGATACTCGCCTGGGAAGCCCAGGTCGCGCATGTAGTCGAAGTCTTCGACGTCCCACGGCCCTGCGAGGCGCTCGATGGAGCGTCCGGACACAGTCTCGAACGAATCCTTGCGCTCCGGCATCGCCTCGAGTGTAGGCTCCAGGGTCTCCTTCTCCCAGCGCGCTTTCTGCGCCTCGACTTCTCTACGCTCGGTCTCGTCCACTTCGTCCTCCTGCTGACGCAATAGAAGTGCCTGTCACCTGTGGTTGTATTTATTTACCTTTGAAGTTCGGCTCGCGCTTCTCGAGGAATGCTTTTACTCCTTCGCGGCTGTCTTCGGTGGCGAAAGTTATAGCGCATGCGGCAGCCTCGAGCGCGCCGCCCAGCGGTATCGAAGCCTCGGCCGCAGCATTGACCGCCTCTTTCGCGAGCGCCATGGCGACCGGCGCTTTGGACGCGAGCAGCCGTGCCACTTCCTTTGTCTCCTCCATCAGGGTTGCGGCCGGCACAATCCTGGACACGAGCCCCATCATCAGCGCCTCCTGCGCGTCGACGATGCGCCCTGTGAGCACGAGGTCCTTGGCCCGCCCCACCCCGACGATCTTGGTGAGCCGCTGCGTCCCGGCCCAGCCGGGCATGACCCCGTAGTTGATCTCAAGTTGCCCGAACTTCGCATACTCGTTGCAGATGCGGATGTCGCACGCGAGCGCAACCTCGCAACCGCCGCCGAAAGTGAACCCGTTGACCGCCGCGATGACCGGCTTCTCCATCGTCTCCATGTCCCTCAAGATCCGCTGCCCGGTTTGCAGTACGTACTTGGCTGTCACCGCCGAGTCGATCTGCTCGAAGCCGGAGATGTCGGCCCCTCCGATGAACGATTTGCCCGAGCCCGTCAAGATTATCGCCCCCACGTCAGGGTCCTCGCGCAGGGCGCCGAGGATCCCGGCCATCTCGAGGATGTCATCGAGATGGATGAGGTTCAGCGGCGGCTTGTCCATGGTCATAACCGCAACGCGCCCCTCTTTTTCGACCGACCATACGCCCATGTTTGTCTCCTCAGCAAAATGCATAATGGGGTCTGACCCCTTTATGCGTTCTTATACGGCGGCCTGGTCGGCGGATATGCCGAGCCGGCCGGGGTTCATCAGGTTGGCGGGGTCGAGCGTGCCCTTGACCGCCTTGAGCAGGTCGAAGTACGTGCCGAGCATAGGCGTCTGCACCCAGCCGAACCCGGACTTCTCGCCGCCGTACGGCCTGTCGAAGTGGCCGCCCTCCTCGCAGATGAACGGGATGACGTCGCGCGCCATCGCGAGCCCCTTCTTGATACCCTCGGGCTCTCCCTGGTTGGGGTAGGCGTCCATCTCGAGCATCCCGCTGCGCCCGAACTCGAGCGGCTGCAGGTAGAACGTCGTCTCCTCAAATGGATAAGGCCTGTCGGACGTCTCGGGATTGGTGTCCGCGAAGTTGTTGCGCGCGAGCTTCATGAACTGCCGCGCGAAATGCGGCGCCTGGTTCATGTTGATGTTGAACCAGAAGAGCTCGAAGCAACCCGACAGGCGCTCCACCCTGGGCGTCACCTGGATGATCTTGAAGACCCGCTTCCACGGCACGAGCTCCTTTAACAGCTCGAGCATCATGTCAGGGGACAGCGCGGTCCCCGTGCGCTCGACGATCCGGTCGAGCTGCTCGCGCCTGATCTCGAGCTCTTCTTCAGTCTCGCCGCCGTAGTAGACCAGCGCGCTCTGCCGCGGCATCTGCGGGCGGAGCGTCTCCGCTCCGTCCTGGTTGGGCGTAAGGCCCAGCGCCAGGTAGCCGTCCTGGAAAAGGATCGTCTCCAGGCTGCAGTCCTCGCGCGCCACCTGCCTCAGGAACTCGCTCACCGCGTCGAGGTCGTCGCCGTCGAACTCTGCGGGCATGATCTCCTCGTGCGCCGGCAGCGGGTAGAGCTGCGCGACCATCTCGGTGCAGATGCCAAGCGTCCCCATCGACGCGTGGAAGATGCCCGATATATCCGGGCCGGGTCCCTCGACGCAGATTGGGCCGTAGTTGTCCTGGTGCAGGCACCCGGTGCGCAGTATCTCGCCGTCCGGCAGCACGATCTCGAGCCCGAGGATGGAGTCGGTCCCGACCCCGTACTTGTTCGAGACCTGGAAGACTCCCTTGTCCAGATGGTTGGCGAGCATCGACACGGAAGCCGGGGCGCTCGGGACGGCGTTGCGCAGCCCGACCTTCTCCGCCTCGACGTAGACCTTGCCGAACGTCGCCGCCGGCTGGATGCGGACCGCCATGTTCTCGACGTCGATCTCGAGCACCTTGTCCATGCGCCTCATGTCCACGGTCACGCCCCCACGCTGGGGGATGCAGCCTCCACCCGTGTTCCCCCCGGTGGACCAGGGCACCACGGGGGCGCCGTACTCCCTCGCCGTCTTCACTATCTTCACCACCTGCTCGGTGGACTCGGGCAGCGCGACGATGTTCGGGTTGTGCGCGGTCTCCAGGCTCTGGTCTCGTGAGTAGCCGATTAGGATCACGGGGTCGTTCGTCGCCCACTCGTCCCCGACTATTGTCTTCAGTTTGCCAAGCAGCTCGGTGTATAGCTCGGCCGCGGTCTTGTCGACTTGTTTGACAGCCATGCTCAGCCCTCCTTAAACCATCGACTCGCGCACGAGCTCGAGTATGTCCAGCATCTCCATTCCGGGACCCGTCGCCTCTCCGAGGTTCTGCTCGCAGAACGGGCACGCGGTAACGATCGCGCTCGCGCCCGTGCTCTCCGCCTCGCGGACCCTCTCGCCGGCGACCCAGGCCGCGAAGTCAGGGTACGCGGTCCGCACGCCGGCACCGGCGCCGCAGCAGAAGGCGTTTGCCTTGTTGCGCGGCATCTCGACCAGCTCGACGCCCGGTATCGCCTCGAGGATGCGTCGTGGCGCGTCATACACGCCGGTGTAGCGCCCGAGGTGGCACGGGTCGTGGTAGGTCACTTTCTTCTTGACCGGTTTCTTGAGCTCGATGTCGCCCGACTGGATAAGCTCGTCCACAAGCTCGAGCGAGTGCATCACGTCGGCGTCCAGGCCCCCGAAGTCCTCGTACTCCTCGCGCAGGACCGAGTTGCATCCGGAGCAGGACGTGACTATCTTGTCGACCCCGAGCGAGTTCAGCGCGTCCACGTTCTTGCGGGCGCGCTTCTCGTAGGCGTCGTAGTCGCCCATGCGCAGAAGCGTGCTGCCGCAGCACAGCTCGTCCTTGCCAAGCACTCCGAAAGAGACGCCGGCTTTCCCCAGGATCTCCGCGGTCGTGCGCGCGATGTCCTGGAGCTTCGGGTCGTAGGCCATCGTGCACCCGACGTAGTAGAGTACGTCCACCTTCTCCTTGCGGGCATCGGCCAGCCCCATCTTCTTCATCCAACCGTCGCGCCGCGCCCTGGGCTGCTGCCAGGGGTTGTCGTAGTTCTCGATGGACTTGATGAGCGCCTCGTGCTCGGGAAGTGGGGCAAGCTCGTCGCGGAACGCGCGCTCGCGCAGGGCCACGATAGTCTTGAGTGGGTTCTTGTTCCCCTGCTCCGAGCAGATCACCTGGCATCCGCCGCACTCCGTGCAGGTGAACAGGACGTGCCGCAGCGAGTCGTTGTACTCGAGCGTCCCCTCCAGCAGGCCGCGCGCTATCTCCTGCCTCCCGGACGCGTAGTACGCCTCGTACTTGAACCGCAAGCCCGACGGGCACATGGCCATGAACTCGGTGTCCGTGATCTCCTCGTGGTCGATGTACTTGCACAGCATGCACTTGCCGCAGCGGTAGGCGTCCTTCTGGACCTGCAGCAGAGGGTCGTACTGGTTCTTGGTCAGCTCTGACACGTCACACCTCCACTACTTGTCCGGAGTTCATCATGTTCTCGGGGTCGATGATGGTCTTGAGCTGCTTGAGCAGCTTCATGTAGGAAGCCTGCTTCTTGAAGATGTAGGTGGCAAGCGAGCCGGTCGGGTTCGGGAAGAAAGCGCCGGCGTCCGCAAGGTCGGGCAGCAGGCCCTTGACTGCGGCGGTCGCCTTGTCGCCTGCGTCCTGCACGTCGTAGTGGACGTAGACAGAGGCGCCGCGCTTGACCGGTATCACCATCTGGGCGATCTTGCCGGTTCCCTTGAGCAAGCCCTCGGCCACCGCCGACAGCTCGTCGACCCGGTTGAAAGTCGTGTAGAAGCCGAACGAAGTCTCCGGCGCGTACCAGGGGCGCCCGAGGGCCTCCCCCGCCAGGTCGGCGACCTTCGCCTTGCCCGCGGCCGGCTTGAGCTTCAGCTCTGCCGCGAGCTCGTCGATCCTCTTCTTCTGGTAGGCGACCAGCCTCGGCGAGCCCTCGAGCCCGAAGAAGACCGACCACGCCGAGAGCCCCGGGTCCTCGCCCATCACCTCGGCGGCCTTCGCCTTGCTCAGGATCACGACCTCGGTGCCCACCTCGCCGCGGGCGCACTTCTGCGCCAGCGCGCACGCCTGCTTGCGTGTCGTAAAGCCTCGCACCGCCACGCCCCGGTCCTCGGGCTCGGGGTACAGGAACACGAAACCCTTGAGCGGCAGGCCGAAGGAGTTGCGCGACCCGGTGAAGACGCGGCTGATGTTTGGTCCGCCGTCCTCGCGCCAGTGAGCCATGGAGTTAGCCAGCGCGTCGGAGCCCGACCGGTACTCGCGCCCGTCGGCAAGGAGGGCGTGGAATGTCGACAGCTGCTTGTTCGTGAACCGGCACGCCGGCAGGACGACCTCCCGCTCGAGCGCGCTCTCGAGGATGTAGGGCGTGCGCGCCGCCGCGGGCAGGGCCACCCTGACCCCTGCCGCCGCGAGCTCGGGCAGGGCCTGCTCCCACGTGACGCCGGGCTCGATCTCGGCAAACAGGTTCCTCGTGTCGATGGACTTGATCACGGACATCGACCTGAAGTCCATTACGAGGCCGGGCCGTGTCGGGACGAGGCCCCACGGGATCAGCGTGTAGACGGCGAGGTCGTACGCCCTCGCCACCCCCAGTACTTGCTCGATGTCCGCCTGGCCGCGCGGGTAGACCACGCAGATGACCTTGTCGGCGGAGCGCCCGGGCTCGACGTACGAAGAGATCGTGTCAGAGTCCGACGAGAACCTCGCCGGATCGACCATGATCTCCCGCAGCCGCGCACGGGCAAGCTCACGCTTCGGACCGCTTCTGGTTGCCATGCATCCTCCTTCTAAGCCGCCGACTTCAAGGAGTCGCAGGCGTGGTACCGCTTCAAAGAACCACCCTGCACTACGAGTCAAAATGCAATCAACGGTGACAGGCACTGTTATTGCATTTTCGCCCCGCCTCCGCCTGCCCGAAATATCTTTGAGCGCGTCCACGCCCGGGCGCCGGACCTGACTTGCGTGTCAGGCCAGCTCGTCCAGGTCGAGGATCCGCGCGAGCTCGTCCGCCGCGCTGTGCGGGTCCAGGTCGCGCGACACCATGCGCTCGACCAGCCCGTACGCTTCGCCCCCGTCCTTCAGCGCGTCGCCCGCTGCCTGGGACACGCGCAGTGAGAGGATGCCCAGCAGCTCGGCCTTCATCCGCTGGACGATCTTCCTGGTTAAGAGCCCGCTGTCGACGAGGAACTGCCTGTGGTTCTCGATCCCGTCCGCGAGCTCGGCGATGCCCTCACCCTCGAGGGCGACGGTCGCGATGACCGGCGGCCTCCACGCCCCCTCGGGCCCCGCGGGCTTCGTGTCCACCATCATCTCGAGGTCGGCCTGGGTCCTCATCGACCCCTCGCGGTCGGCCTTGTTGACCACGAAGATGTCGGCTATCTCCAGTATCCCGGCCTTGATGGCCTGTATCTCGTCGCCGGCCCCGGGCATCGTCACCACGATGCAGGTGTGTGCGTACTTCACGACCTCGATCTCGACCTGCCCGGCCCCGACGGTCTCGACGATGATGTAGTCCTTGCCGAACGCGTCGAGGATGTTGATGACGTCGTTGGTCGCGACCGACAGGCCGCCGAGCGCACCCCGGCTGCCCATGCTCCTTATGAAGACCTCGGGGTCGCCCGAGAGCTCCTGCATGCGCACCCGGTCGCCGAGCAGCGCGCCTCCGGTGAAGGGGCTCGTGGGGTCGACGCAGATGATACCTACCGTCTTGCCCTGCTCCCGATATCGCTGGGCGAGCCCGCATGCAAGCGTGCTCTTGCCGCCTCCCGGCGATCCGGTGAGTCCGATGATGTGCGCGTTGCCGGAGTGGCGGTGCAGCCGCGGCAGGACCTGCCGCGCGCCGTCGTCGCCGTTCTCCACCATGCTTATTAGCCTTGCCGCCGCGCGCCTGTCGCCGGCCAGCAGCTGGTCGTAGAGGTCGTCAGGGTCAGACTTCAATTGTCCCCCTGCGCTCCTCGATGAACGCCACTATGTCGCGGGTGTCCGTGCCCGGCCCGAACACGCGCGCGACGCCATGGTCGCGCACCAGGACCTCGGCGTCCTGTGGAGGTATCACCCCGCCTGCCAGCACCATCATGTCGACCGCCCCGCGCTCGTCGAGCATCCCCGTGATGCGCGGAATAAGCGCCATGTGCGCGCCCGAGAGCATCGACAGCCCGAGCACGTCCACGTCCTCCTGGATGGCGGCCTCGACCAGGTTCTCCGGCGTCTGCTTGAGGCCGGAGTAGATCACTTCCATGCCCGCATCCCGCAGCGCCTGCCCCACGATGAGCACGCCCCTGTCGTGCCCGTCCAGGCCCGGCTTGCAGAGGAACACCCTAACTTTTCGACCCACTGGACCCCCTCCCGGCAGCCGTCCTCCTGGTGACCGAAGCGCCGTTGTCGTTGCATATCCCCTCGGTGATGAGCTCGAAGATCGTGGAGTACACGTCCTCGAGAGAAAGGCTGGTGTTGAGCAGGAAGTCCGGCGACATCGTGCTGCCGAGCGCGCCGGTGAGGGCGGCGATCGTGACGTCGGTGTCCATCTGCGGCTTGAACACGCCCTGGCTCTTCCCCTCGTCGATCACCTGCCGGATCTCCGAGACGATCTGCTGCTCCACGCCGCTGACGCGGGTCCACAGGTCGGGCAGGTCGCGCTGGAGGTCGATCAAGGCGATCGGGGTGATGCCCGGGTAGGGCAGCTCCATGAAGAAACGTGACAGGTTGCGCAGCTTTTCGAGGGGGTGCTTGCTGGACTTGATGATCGCGCGCATCTTCGAGGTGAAGACCTTGAGCTCGTTGTCCACGACCTCGCTCGCGATGGCGCTCTTCGATGGGAGTGTCTCGTAGACGGTCCGCTTGCTCATGCCGGCGCGGCGGGCGATGTCGTCCATGGTCGTGTTGCGGTATCCGCGCGCGAGGAAGAGCTCACGCGCAGAGGCAAGGATCTTCTCCTTCACCAAGTTACCCAAGTACCGCCCCCGGAAACTCGTAAAACTCTAAAAGTTTTAACGGTTTATGATGCTAACAAGCCGGGCGGCCCAGGTCAACAGGAAGTTTCGGGCCCGCGGGAGCGCGAGTTTTCGAGGCTCATCGACATTCGCCCCCGTCACGCGCTGTGCTACAATACATGAGATTTTCACAAGGCGGACATTGCATGGCAAACAAACGCATCGAGCTCGAGCAATACAAGCATTACGTAAACCTTCTTGAGGAAGAACCGAATCGCAAGAGGGTGCGCAAGGGCTTTGCCGTCTGCGTTGTGGTCATGATGCTGCTCGTCATCGCGCTCTTCGTCCTCACGGTCATGTCGAACACGCTCGCGACAAAGCCGGGCAACATCCTCGAGAAGCCATCGGCGAACCCGTCGCTGCCGACCAACCCGCAGATCCCGTCAACCGTGCCGGGACAGGTGCCCGGGACGCAGACGATCCCGAGCCAGGTGCCCGGGACGCAGACCGTGCCGGTGCCGTCGACCTCGCCGGGCGGAAAAGCCCCGACCTCCGAGGTCCTGTCCGACTCACAAGTGATCGGGCTGCCCGCAGGGACGCGTGACGGAGACCTGATAGCGCAGATCACAGCTCCGATTCCCACCTCGCCGACATCGACCGCGCCGGTCAGCACCGCGCCGACGACAACCTTGCCTTCGAGCAGCTCGTCCGCTAGCACTCCGGCCAAGCCCAAGCCGAACCCCGGTCCCGGTTCGCAGACCACCGGCGCCGGTAACCTTTCGAAGCTCGCCGGCGGAGCCGGCAGCCGCGGCCTCCAGATCTACGCGCTGGTCATGATGCTGGGCCTCGTGGTCCTCCTCTACCTTGGCATGCGCCGCTTGCGCGTCGAGGGGAAGGCCAAATGAAAGGCAACGTCATCGTCTTCGAGGCGCTTACCTTCATCTTCTTCATCGTCTTCTACCAGGGCGCGTCGCATGCCATGGGCAAGAGGAAGAACCGCGCCTTCTTCATAGGGTCGCTGCTCTTCTCGCTCGCGATCCAGACCGTCGCCGTGTGGGGCGGCGTCATGAACTTTTTCTGGTACTCGCAGAACTCGTATTTCAAGCACTACCCGCTCGGCGGCTACATCATCTGGCTGGGGCTGGTGCCCCTGGCGGCCTGCCTGTTGTGGTACCTGGTCGCCGCGACGGCGCAGATGCTCTCGACGGTGCTCATGCCGGAGGCGAAGCTCTGGTCGAGGTCAGCGGTAGCCGGCGCGATCGCGGTGCTCTTCTACATGTTGATCGAGCCGGTAGCGGTGACGAACCACTGGTGGACCTTCAACCTCAAGAGCTTCTACGTGATCGACGTGCCGCTCGTGGCGCTCTTCGCCATCTTCGGCTCGGTCTTCCTGTTCAACGCGGTCTACAGCCTGACGGTGCTGGAGCCCAGTGATACGAAGTTCCTGAAGCGCATCGAGGACAAGACGATCAAGCGTGTCGCCTTCAAGAGCAACAGGTACGCGAAGAACCTGACCTTCAACCAGCTGGAGTCGCTTTTCTTCTGGAGGCTGGCCCTGGCGTTCGTGGCTTTCGGCGTGTTCATCGCCCCGGTGATGGCGATATTCTGGGCCGTGGCCAACCGCGGGCAGATACCACCGGGCTGGTAGGATCTCAGAAGAGGCCTGTCACCGGCCTTTCGCGCCAGTCGAGGAACGTACCGGTCTCGCCTTTCCATCGCACTTCGATCGCCGACCCCTGCTGCACCTCACCGATCGTCTCGCAGTCGACGCCGTGGGCCTCGAGCGCGCCGAGCAGAGCGTTGAGGTCCGCCGGCCGCGCGCACAGGATGAAGCCATATGATGGGTAAGCCTGCAGCCACCATTCGAGGTCGACCGCGGGAGGCACCCGAACCGCGTCCAGGTCTACTGACGCGCCGGCGCCGGACGACTCGAGCATCATGGCCAGCGAGCCGAGCAGGCCCGGGTTGGAGATGTCGCGGCACGCGGTGGCAAGGCCTCTGTTCGCGATCTCTACCAGGGACTCCAGGCGGCCGAGGGTGCGCGCGCCCGATGCGCCGGTGACCGTGTCCCAGGCATGGAACGGGTGATGGGGCTCGCCCTCGAGGTCGAGCGCGGCGACAATGGCGTCTCCGGGTTTCGCGCCGCTGCCCGGCAGGAGGCGCTCCGCGACGCCGGCGATGCACACGGCGATGGTCGGTCTTTCTCCCTCGGGGCTGGTGTGCCCCCCGAGCATCGGGATGCCGTAATGCTCGAGCCCACGGGAAAACCCCGTCAGAAATGAGTCCCTGTCGCGGCGGGTCATCCCACCCGCGAACACGACGGCGATCACGCCAACCGGCCTGCCGCCCATCGCGTAGATGTCGTTGACGTTGACGGTGACAGCGCAGAAGCCCGCGAACTCCGGGTCTTCGAGCAGGTCGGGGAACACCCCTTCACCCGAGAGTAGGAAGTACTTGCCGTCAACGGGAACGGCGCCCGCGTCGTCCCCCGGGCCGATGACGCCTGAAGGAGGCGCTGTGAAGCGGCGCGCCCAGTCCGCGACCGCCGCCTTTCTTTTGAGACCCGGGTGCTCGCGCAGCGAGCGGAGCAACCGGTCCAGTTCCGTGTCAGCCATGCGACCATTATAGAGGCCGCCGCCCGAGCCGTCCCGCCGGGCTGTCACACGCCGGATATATAATCGCCTCGGAGGTGATCGTCTCGCCCGGGCAGAGCCGTTACGTAGAAGTAGTCATAGACAGCGCCGTCAGAGAGCTGGACCGGCCGTTCCACTACGAGCTGCCGCAGGAGATGGCGGACCGGGTCGAGTTCGGCTCCCTCGTGCTGGTGCCGTTCAGCAACCGGCTGACCCTGGCATACGTCGTCGGCTTTCCAGCACGCCCGGACGTCGCGAGGACCAGGCCGATAGCCCGCGTCCTCGACGAGCCTCCCCTGTTCGACTTCGATACCCAGCGCCTGTGCAGGTGGATCGCCGACCATTACCTGTGCTCTCTTTCCCAGGCCTTCCGCCTGGTCATGCCACCGGGAAGGGGCAGAAAGATCAGGCAGCTCGTGACCCTGTCGGCAAGCGCCGAGGATGCGCGGGCCGCGGCCGGGAGCGCTCATGCCGCAGCCGTTGTCGAGGAGCTCGCCTCGTGCGGGGAGCTGGACGTTGCCGCGGTCAAGAAGAGCCTCGGCACCGGGCCCGCCCTCAACGCGCTGAAGGACCTGGAGGAAGCCGGGGTGGTCTCCAGGAGGTTCGAGCTCTCGCGCCCGGCGGCGAGCGCGAAGTCGAGGCTGGTGGTCCGCGCCACTCCGGCGTCCGCAGCTGCCGGGGCTCTCGATGGCCTGCCCGAGCGCCAGCGCGACATAATCGAGGAGCTTCTCGCCCGCGGAGGGATCGAGTTCCAGAGCGACCTTCTCAAGAGGACCGGCACAAGCGCCACGAGCCTCAAGTCGCTCGCGAAGAAGGGCCTGGTCGAGGTGGCGGGCGAAGAGGTCCTCAGGCAGCCATGGCTCGGCTCGCCTGAAGAGTCCGTTCGCCACGTGCCCAACGAGCACCAGCAGAACGCGATCGACCTCATATCGGGGGCGATAGAAGAGGGCGCCCACAAGGTGTTCCTGCTCGACGGCGTGACGGGCTCGGGCAAGACCGAGGTATATATACGCACGATCGAAAAAGCCCTTCTGGCGGGCAAGCGCGCGATCGTCCTGGTGCCCGAGATCTCGCTGACCCCACAGACTCTCGAGCGGTTTTCCTCCCGGTTCCCGGATGACGTCGCCGTCCTGCACAGCAAGCTCAGCCCGGGCGAGCGCTACGACCAGTGGCGCGGCGTCCGTGACGGGCGCTACCGGGTGGTCGTCGGGGCCCGCTCCGCCCTGTTCGCGCCGCTGCCCGACCTGGGCCTCATCGCAATAGACGAGGAGCACGAGCCGTCTTACAAGAGCGACACATCGCCCCGTTACCACGCCCGCGACGTTGCGGAGGTGAGGGCGAAGATGGCCGGGGCGGTCGTCATCCTCGGCAGTGCCACCCCGTCTTTCGAGTCGATCGAAAGGGTCCGCGCCGGCAGGTACGAGCGGCTGGTCCTGCCGGGGCGGGTGGACGACAGGCCCATGCCGGACGTCGAGGTTGTGGACATGAGGAAGGCCGGCGGCGCGGGCGAGGTGCCGCTGCTGTCGACCCCGATGCTCGACGCGCTCTCCCGCACGGTCCAGGCCGGCGACCAGGCGATCCTGTTCCTCAACAGGAGGGGCTTCGCGAACTACATGCAGTGCCGGGCCTGCGGCGACATCATGGGATGCGACGAGTGCGAGGTCAGCCTGTGCTACCACAGCCGCGGCCACATGATGCTGTGCCACCACTGCGGCAAGCGATGGGCCGTCCCTGAGAAATGCCCGAGCTGCGGTGGCGGGCCGATGAAGCAGTTCGGTGCGGGGACGCAGAAAGTTGAAGAAGAGTTGGTCGCCCACCTTCCTGGGGTCACGCACATCCGGATGGACGCGGACACGACCACCACCAAGGACGCGCACTGGCACCTGCTCGGCGCATTTCGCGCGGGCGAAGCGCAGGTCCTGATCGGCACGCAGATGATCGCCAAGGGCCTCGACATCCCGGGGGTCACCCTGGTCGGGGTCATCAACGCTGACACCGCGCTGGCGCTGCCGGACTTCAGGGCCAGCGAGCGCACCTACCAGCTCCTCACGCAGGTGAGCGGCCGCGCGGGCCGCGGGCTGCGCCCGGGTCGCGTGATAATCCAGACCTTCATGCCGGAGCACCCCGCCGTCGGCGCCATCGCGGGAGGCATCGACACGTTCATACAGGCCGAGCTCGAGTCGAGGTCACACGCCTTCTATCCGCCGTTCGTGGACCTGGTCAACGTGCTTGTGACCTCTCCAGAGATGGTGGCCGCCTCTCGATCGGCCGAGCGCATGCGCCACATCCTCGAGACCGACCTCGAAGGCACGGGCACCATCATCCTCGGCCCGGCGCCGGCTCCGCTGTCGCGTCTGCGCGGCTTGTACCGCTGGCACATCGTCGTGAAGTCGGCCGACATCGACAAGATAGCAGGCAGGCTGCTTTGCAGCGTCGGGCGGTTCCACGATTACGCGAGGACGTTCCCGCCGGGGAAAGAAGTGAAGGTGTCGCTGGACGTCGACCCCGTAAGCCTGCTCTAGGCCTACTCCATGGGGATGCGTTCCATCGGATAGGGCAGCTGCGCATCCGGGGGGATCTTGCTGATGTACTTCCGCCTGAACTCGGGGTCCTGCATGCGGCAGGGAACTGTCTTCTTCCGGTACTCGGGGTGGGCCCGGATGCGGTTCCAGATCGTGCGCAGCGATTCCTCGCGCACGTTGCCGAAGTGGAGCGGCACGAAGTCGCACGGCGTGACGTAGCCGTCGTGGGTGATGTGCAGCTGGTACTTCCCGCCGAAGCAACCGATGATGTCCGTCTCGTTCACGTACGACATCGTGACTATCTTCGGGCCGTCCTTGCGGACGAACTGGCCCTCCTGCAGCCCGGACAGGGCGCGGTGCTCCTCGGGCGTGAGCAGGAGGTCCTCACGGTCGATCATCTTGCCGGTGGGCGTGACGTCGAAGACGGTCACCTCGCGCACGCCGAGATCTCGTCCCAGCTCGAAGAACCTCTCAACGTAGTGTTCCGCGACCGCCTCGTGCGTCGCGAAAGTGCTGATGCCGGTGGAGATGCCCTCCTCGGCGGCCGCCTTGATGCCGGCGGTGGCTTTCTGGAAGAGGCCGGGGACCCCTCGCCCGGCGTCATGCACCTCGGGGTCCGGGCTGTCCAGGCTGACGAATGCGACCTCCAGGCCCGCGCGCTTGAGCTCCCGCGCGCGCTCAGAGTCGAGGTAGTACCCGCTCGTGAATATCTGGGGCGTGGCTTCGGCCTTGCGAATGTGGGACACCAGGTCGCCCAGGTCGTCGCGCACCATCGGCTCTCCGCCGGTGAGCACGATGCTGCCCGCCATCAGGCCGACGCACTGATCGATGACGTCCTTCGCCTCGGCGTTGGTGAGCTCGCCTGTCGTGGACCGGCGATGCGCCGAGCAGTGATAGCAGGAGCACGGGCACCGCGAGGTGATCGCGAACGTCACCGCTGTCGGCCCTGCCGGCAGGTGGAGGTCCCGCCTGATCCCGCACCGGAGCACGCGCTTGTAAGCGGCGGTGCCGAACGGCGGCAGGTAGAACGTGTACGAGTTCGGTGAAGAGTATTTCGTGAACGGGATCTTCTGCGGCAGCCTGCTCACGAGGTAGCAGCCGAGCGAGAACGACATCGGCATCTTCGGGGGTCCGAGGTTACGGTAGAAATAACGCCTGAACCGGCGCAGCGGTGGCCTCGCCACCTCGCAATCAACCTGCCTTGTCACGCGTTCTCCATGCCTCTCTCGCTACTATCCTTCAGCGACAGACCGGTCGCCGGCCGCCTCCCGAGGGACTCGGGCTTCAAGGATAGCACACCTTAATTAGCCCCCGTCATGAGCTGGTGGGGGTGGCCGCTACCGCTCCGCGCGCGGCCGGTGCCCGTACATCCATTCGTACGCAGGCAGGGCCCGGGGGGGTTCAACAGAAGGGCATGAGCGGCATCCGTAACGCGAGCGCCGCGATCAGTTGAGCTGGGTCTTCTCGATGATGTCGCGCTCGCGCTCGAGCGCGATGCGGAGCTCCTCGGCGCACTCGACGCTGCACGTCATGAACATGAGGTCGTTTCCCTGCTTGCGGGCCTCGGAGTCGCGGCCCGTCACTACAGTCGGCACCCGGCGCCCGGCTATGGTAACTTCCATGAAGAACCCTTCGGCGCTCGTGCCCTGCACGAAGTCTATGCCTTCCCTGATCTTCGCTCCCGTTCCAAAGACCTCGTCGCCATCGGGGATGTCACCGCCGCACCACGCGCAGGAACCGGCCAGCCTCTCAGCGACCGCCTGCGACTGCCACTCGAGGATCAACGGGCACTCGCTCGGCATTATCCCGCAATCGCCGAACTCGTCTTTCTCCTCTTTGCACTCCTCGCAGACGTCCCAGTGCGGGCAGATGTTGCCCTCGGTGATGAACATGCCGCACTCGAGGCACCACAGCAGGCCGCACTCGTCGCAGTAGCCGACGGTGGGGTCGTCCAGCTCCTCGATCTCGTCGCCCGAGAACGTCCTCGAGCCGCCGCAGTCGGGGCAGTCCCCCACAAACATCGTGCGAAGGAACTCTTCGTCCTCGCCGGTCAGCGCCTCGTCCTTCGAGGTTATCTGCTCGAGCAGCTTCCCTATGAAATCCTCGCGGGGCATGCCGCTGGAATCGACGGCTTCCTCGAAGGCGCGTCGCACGTTAGGCGGCATCCCCTCGAGCATCTCGCTCAGGATCCGCTCTTGCTCTTCATCCATTGGAAACCACTGTCCTGTCTTTGTAAGAGCCGAGCTCCCGGAGCGCGACCCGCGCTTTCCTCAACAGCCGTCCTCAAGCCGGGCCGCAGCGGGAGAACCCGCACGACCTGCATATCTTGCAGCCCCCTTCGAGCTCCATGCGCGCCCCGCACTCGGGGCAGCTCATGCCACCTTCGAGGAATTGGAGCCCGGCCTCGAGGCCTTCGAAACCGTAAGCTTCCATGTATTTCTCGATCGCCCGCCCTATCGCGTCGGGGCAGGAGAGGACCTCCGCCTGCTTGCTGCGGATCGACGACATGCACCTGATGCCCTTGAGCTGCTCGGTGATCTCGGAGATGTCGATCCCCGCCCTCAGGCCAAGAGAGATCAGGCGGCTCGTGGCCTCGGACTGCGAGGGGCAGCCCCCCGCGCGGCCGAGGGCGGTGAATACCTCGCAGATGCCCTCATCGTCTGCGTTCACAGTGATATACAGGTTGCCGCAGCCGATGCGCACCTTCTCGGTCGTGCCCGTGGTGACCTTCTGGCGATCGCGCGGCTTGAGCCCGGACGCCTCGCCTTCGGCGTGCCCGCGGTAGAGCACCTGGCTGGGGCGGCTGCCGTATCGGTAGATCGTGACGCCCTTGCAACCCGCCTCATAGGCGAGCATGTAGAGCGCTTCCACGTCGCCGACCTCGGCGTCCTGCGGAAGGTTGACGGTCTTGCTGACCGCGTTGTCGGTGAACTCCTGGAACGCGGCCTGCATCCTGACGTGCCAGTCCGCCGCCACCTCGTGCGCGCTGACAAAGACCCTGGCCAGCTCGCGGGGTATGCCCTCCATGTCGCGCAGGCATCCCGTCGCGGCGATCCTCTCGATCAGGCCGTCGTCGGAGAGCCCGAGCCTGGCGGCAGCCTCGAGGAAATCGGGATGGACCTCGAGAAGCCTCTCGCCGTCCAGCACCCGCCTCTCGTACGCCACCGCGAAGAGCGGCTCGATGCCGCTCGAGCACTGCGCGATGATGCTGATGGAACCGGTCGGGGCGATGGTCGTCGTCGTGGCGTTTCGCCGCGGCGGGCTGCCGTCCCTGGCGTACACACTCTTGTCGAAGTTGGGGAACGGCCCTCTCTCGGCGGCGAGCGCCTCGGAGGCTTCGCCCGCCACCCTCGAGACAGACCCCATCACCTCGCGCGCTATGAGCATGCCTTCGTCCGAGTCGTAAGGGACGCCCAGCTTTACCAGCATGTCCGCGAAACCCATCAGGCCGAGCCCGATCTTGCGGTTGCCCTTCGTCATCGCCTCGATCTGCGGAAGCGGGTATTTGCTCACGTCGATCACGTTATCCAGGAAGTGGACCCCTTCCCGGACGAGGAACTCGAGCCTTCCCCAGTCGATCTCCGGCGGCTCCTCGCCCCGCACGAGCAGCCCCAGGTTGATGCTGCCCAGGTTGCAGGACTCGTAAGGAAGCAGCGGCTGCTCGCCGCAAGGGTTCGTGCTCTCGATGTCGCCCAGGCCCGGGGTCGGGTTGTGCTCGTTCATGCGGTCGAGGAAGATGAGGCCCGGCTCGCCGGTGGCCCACGCCGTGGCCGCTATCTCGTCGAAGACCTCGCGCGCGTCCATGGTGGCAACGGCCTGGCCGGTGCTGGGGTTGACCAGCTCGTAGGAGCCACCCTCCTCGAGCGCGCTCATGAAGCCGCGCGTCAGCGCGACCGAGATGTTGAAGTTGTTCAGCTGGCAGAAGTCGTCCTTGGCGTGGACGAAATCCAGGATGTCGGGATGGTCCACGCGAAGCACGCCCATGTTCGCGCCCCTGCGGGTGCCGCCCTGCTTGACGGTCTCTGTCGCCGCGTTGAACACCGTCATGAACGAGACGGGGCCCGAGGCGATGCCCTTCGTGGACTGGACAACGTCGTTGCGCGGGCGGAGCCTCGAGAAGCTGAATCCGGTGCCGCCCCCCGACTTGTGAATGAGCGCCATGTTCTTGACGGCCTCAAAGATGGCCTCCATGCTGTCGTCGACCGGCAGCACGAAGCAGGCGGCGAGCTGGCCGAGCGAGCGGCCGGCGTTCATCAGCGTGGGCGAGTTGGGCAGGAACTCGAGTGAGGTCATCATCTCAAGAAAGGTCTCCCGCGAGCGGGCGACGCCCTCCTCGCCGCGAAACGGCTCGTCGGCGCGCGCGATGCAGTCGGCCACCCGCTCGAACATCTCGCGCGGGGTCTCAGTGAGCCGGCCCTCGGCATCCTTGGCCAGGTACCGCTTCTCGAGCACTTTTATCGCGTTCTCGGACAAGGTCAGCGCAGTCACTGCTTCCGTTTCTCCTTTGTCGATGCAAACCGCCGATGCGCGTGTGTTGTGTGGCCGCTTATACCGGGCAGACGCGCCCGTCAGGCACTTCGAGCGGCAGTTGCCAAATCCAATTCCACCGTGAAAAGTATAAACCTCCCGGCCCACAGAAAGAACGGCGTGAGGCAATCGCTCGGTAGTCTGACCGGGGCGATCAACCAAGTATTCATTTGCCTGTATTTGTGATATATATACGATGTTTTGCACATAGACACCGGGTAGTGGAGGTGGTTTTTGATGGCAGCGACATCGGAGAAGTGCATCATTTCGGCGGCTCTGGCCGGAGCGGCGACCAGAAAAGAGCAGAACCCCAACGTCCCTTACACCAGGGATGAGTTCGTTGCCGAGGCCGTCAAGTGCTACGAGAACGGGGCATCGATCGTCCACATCCACGCGCGGGACCCGGAGAACGGATTCCCGACCCCTGACATCGAGATCCTCGGCAAGATCTTCGAGGGCATCCGCGCCGAGACGCCGCTCATCATCAACCTGAGCACCGCCATATCCCCCATCGCCAGCAAGGAAGAGCGCATCAAAGTCATCGAGATTTTCAAGCCCGAGATGGCCTCGCTAAACACCAACAGCATGAACTTCGCGGTCGGCGACTGGAAAGAGCACAAGATCCTCTTCGAGATGGTCTTCGAGAACACGTTCGAGCAGCTGGTCTGGTACAACCGCGTGATGAGGGAAGCGGGCACCCGCCCCGAGTTCGAGGTCTACGACATGGGCGGCCTCTACAACGTGCTGTTCATCAAGGACCAGGGCGTCTTCCAGGAGCCCCTCCACTTCCAGTTCGTGTTCGGGGTGCTCGGCGGCATGCCGTTCTCGACGCGCAACTACGGCCTGTTCCTCGAGACCGTCCCCGACGACGCCACGTTCAGCTCGTGCGGCGTCGGGCCGGCTTGTTTCGCAAGCGCTTACCACGCGGCGGTCAACGGCGGGCATATCCGCGTCGGGCTCGAGGACAACATCTGGATAAGCAAGGGCAAGCTCTCCGAGGGCTCGTTCGACCAGGTCGCCAAGGCGGTCCAGATCGCCAAGATGGCCGACCGCACGATCGCGACCCCGGACGAGGCGCGCGAGATGCTCGGCCTCAAGAAACCCTGACGCTTTTCGCCGGGCCACTCCGGCAGTTGAATAAGGAGGTCAAGATACCTTGTACGACGACTTGATTGGACTTGCGTCGGGCCAGGAGGAACTTTTCGTCGACCCCGACGCGGACAACGCAAGGGCTGTCTTCCGCAAGAAGACCCGTGGCCTTGTCGACAAAGTGATGACCGCCGAGGAGGCGGTGCGGACCATCATCAAGGACGGCGACTACCTCGCGGTCGGAGGCTTCGGCCACGTGAGGATACCGACCGCCATTCTCTACGAGGTGGTCAGGCAGGGCAAAAAGAACCTCGGGATGGCCGGGCACACGTCCATCTACGACAGCGACCTGCTGGCCTCCATGGGCCTGATGGACCGCTGCGACATCTCCTACGTCATCGGCTACGAGATCCGCGGGCTCTCGGCAAGCGCACGCAGGGCTTTCCAGAGCAAGAACATACGCAAGACGGACTGGTCCAACGGCGCCCTGGCTTGGCGCTTCGCGGCCGGCGCAATGGGCCTCTCGTTCATCCCGTCGCGGCAGATGCTGGGCACGGACACCTTCAAGCGCTCGGCGGCCAAGACCGTCGAATGCCCGTTCACGGGCCAGCGCTACTGCGCGCTCCCCGCGCTCTACCCTGACGTTGCTATCATCCACGTCCACAACGCCGACACCTACGGAAACGCGCAGATCACCGACGGCATCCTGGTCTCGGACCCGATGGTGGCGAGGTGCTCCAAGAAGGTCATCATCTCGACCGAGAGGCTCATCCCGCACGATGAGATACGCGCCAACCCGAAGGGCACCACCATCCCCTATTACTGCGTGGACGCGGTCGTCGAACAGCCGTATGGCAGCCACCCCGGCAACATGCCGGGCGAGTACTGGTTCGACGAGGACTACTTCAAGCTCTACCTCAACACGGTCAAGACCGAAGAGGGGACGAAGGAGTTCTACAACGACTATATCTACGGCGTGAAGAGCTTCGAGGAATACCTCGACAAGATAGGCGGGATGAAGAAGATGCGCGAGCTTCGCGCCATCGAGAAGGTCATCTACGCCAACAACTGTTGAAGGGAGTACCCGTACATGTGCGCTGACTACAACCCGCTGGAGCTCCTGGTCTGCATCGGGTCGAGGGTTATCGAGGACAACTCCACGGTCTTCGTGGGCACCGGCGTCCCGATGGCCGCGACCATGCTGGCGCAGAAGCTCCATTGCCCGAACGTTATCGCGATCTTCGAGGCCGGCTCCATGGCTCCCCAGATGCCGGCCCTGCCCATATCCGTGGGCGACTCCCGGACGTCATACAAGGCGCTCATAGCCTCGACGATGAACGACGTCTTCGAGATGTGCCAGCGCGGGATGGTGGACTACACCTTCCTGGGCGGGGCGCAGATTGACATGTACGGCAACCTCAACAGCACGCTCATCGGGGGAGCCGACTACCAGGCCCCCAAGGTCCGCTTCCCCGGCAGCGGCGGGGCCAACGACCTGGCGAGCCTGGCCTGGCGTACCGTGGTCATCACCCCGATGGACAACCGCAGGTTCGTGGAGCAGGTCGACTTCATAACCTCCCCCGGCTACCTGAACGGAAAGGGAGGCCGGGAAAAGGCGGGGCTGCCCAAGGACACGGGCCCCTACAAGGTCGTGACCAACCTGTGCATCCTCGGTTATGATGATGACACGTGCAGGATGAGGATCGAGTCGCTTCATCCGGGTGTGACGGTCGAGGAAGTCCAGGAGAACTGCGGCTTCGAGCTGCTGAAGGCGCCGAAGATCGAGACGACGCACCCGCCGACAGACGAAGAGCTCAGCATCCTTCGCGAGCAGGTCGATCCTGAAGGTTACATTATTGGAAGGTAGAGCTCGATGGAAAATGACCCGATAATCGTTAAAGCACTCGAGCGCGGCCAGTCCGCGCTCTCAGAGCACGACTCGAAGCTGCTGATCGAGAAGTACGGCGTGCCCCTCGCCCCCGAGACGCTCGCGGGTTCCCTCGACGAGGCGGTCGAGGCCGCTTCCGGCATAGGATACCCCGTCGTCCTGAAGGCGTGCGGCCCCGAGATCTCCCACAAGACCGAGCGCGAGCTTGTAGTGGTCGGCCTCAAGACCGAGGCCGAGGTCAAGGAAGCCTACGACAAGATCCTCGCCAACCTCGGCGACACCCCGTGGGAAGGGGTCCTGGTTCAGAAGATGGTCCCCGGAGAGCGCGAGCTCGTGATCGGGCTCGTCCGCGACCCGCAGTTCGGCCCGTGCGTGATGTTCGGCCTCGGCGGGATCTTCACCGAGGTCCTCAAGGACACCTCGTTCCGGGTCGCCCCCATCACGGAGGGCGACGCGATGCAGATGATGGATGACATCAAGGCGAAGGCGATCCTCGGGCCGGTGCGCGGCAAGTCGCCGGCCGACAAAGCCAAGCTGGCGCGTGCGCTGGTCGGGCTAGGGCGGATAGGGCTCGAGCAGGAGGCCGTCGCCGAGATAGACGTGAACCCGCTCATCATTACCGGTGACGGCGATCCGGTGGCGGTTGACGCCCTGGTGGTCCTCGCCAAGCAGGTCTGATGGCAAAAGCAGTACCCCTCAATCAAACATCCGGCATGGCGCGCAAGAAGAGACTCGGCCGTGGCTGGAAAGTCCTGATCATAGTCGTGGCCGTGCTCATCGTCC
>Ga0209747_1000257_pt1 | contig 28920 bp, 28 predicted proteins | sample BarGraNGADG00311_FD_184498 | JGI IMG/M metagenome (GOLD analysis project Ga0209747, IMG submission 184498) | Arctic peat soil microbial communities from Barrow, Alaska - Barrow Graham LP Ref core NGADG0011-311 (SPAdes) (version 2) | ecosystem: Environmental > Terrestrial > Soil > Wetlands > Peat...
TTCGGCCCCGACCTCGTGGAGCTTCACGATAACGCCCTCCACCTCGGTCTCGGTGGCCCCGTCCCGCATAAGAATCATCATCGTCGATCACCTGTTTTTTCTATGGCTGCCCGCGGCTGCCCACCCCAGAGGGATCACTCCGGCAGGTCCGTTCGCAACTGGCGGGCCTCCCGGAGGTAGACATGCCTCAGTTGCTCGCGCGCCTTTTCGGTGTTTATCAGCATCATAACGCGAATAGTGCGGGGAAGTGCGCCCTCCACGTCGAGCTCGCGAGCGCACATCACCGGGATGTGTGAAAGCCCCAGCTTGCGCACGGCCGCCGCGGGGAACTCCGAGGTCAGGTCTTTCGTGGAGGTGAAGATGATGCATATTACATCGTCGGTCGCCACGTCGTTGCGGTCCAGCATCTCCTCAAGGAGCTCTGTGGTGACGCTGATTATCTCCTCTTTCGAGTCGTTCTGTACTGTTACAGCGCCTCGCAATGCCCTGACCCTCATGCGGCCTCCTTTATCCCCTCAGGCTTCAAGCCCGGTCTGCCTGTAAAGCTCGCGGACCTCGTTCGGCTCCAGCTCTCTTGCCGTACCCGGCCTCAGGTTCCCGAGCCCGAGGTTCCCGATGCGCACCCTGTTCAACGAGACCACCTTGTATCCAAGAAGGTCGAACGACCTTCGTATCTGTCTCTTCTTCCCGGCGTGGAGCACCATGTCAACCTGGCCGCGGCCTTCGTGAGAGCCGACCAGAGACACGCGCGCCGGCCCTGTCTCCCCGTCCTCGAGCACGAGACCTTTTCTCAGGCGGGAGAGGTCTTCCCTCCGCGGGACCGGCTCGACCTCCACCATGTACTCTCGAGGCACTCCGAAGCTCGGGTGCATCAGCCTGTGAGCGAGAAAACCGTCGTTCGTTAAAAGTATAAGCCCGGTCGAATCCATGTCCAGCCTGCCGACAGGAAACATGCGAGGCCCGTCTACGCGGTTGTCGCGCAGCATGTCGAGCACTGTCGGGCGCCCCTGCGGGTCTGTGACCGTGCTCACCACGCCGGCGGGTTTGTTGAGGGCGACGTACTTCGGCTCGGGCTCGGGTTCGAGCTCGATCCCATCAACGGCTAAGGAATCGCGCCCGGCGAGGGCCCTGTCACCCAGGGATGCCTTCTTCCCGTTCAGGGTCACCCGGCCTTCGAGGATCAGCTCCTCCGCCGCCCTCCTCGACGCCAGCCCCGCCCGCGCCAGTATCTTCTGTATCCTCTCGGGCTGCGGTTCCTGCGACGGCACTCATGTCCTCCTCGAGCTCCCATGACAGGCTTCTCTTGATCTTCTCTATGGTCGCCTCGTCAGGCGCGAACTCCTCGAGCCCCGGCAAGTCGTCAAGGCTCTTCAAGCCGAACCGTTCAAGGAATTTGCCGGTCGTGCCATACAGCGCCGCGTACCCCGGAGGCCCGCCGCGACCGACCGCCTTGACCATGCCCCGGTCCTCGAGAGTCCTCATGACACCCTCGGACTGGACCCCTCTTATCTCCGCGACGACGCCTCTCGACACCGGCTGGAGGTATGCGACTATTGATATCGTCTCGAGCGCGGCCCTCGTCAGCCTCGGGTTCACCTGCGACTTGATGAGGCGCGCGATGTACGGCGCCGCGAACGGCGAAGCGTAGAAGCCGAAGCCTCCGGCGACCTCCCGGACCACCAGTCCCCCGTCTCTGGCCGCATAAGAATCGGTCAGCCTGTTGAGCATCTCCCGCACGGCCCCGGGATCGAACCCAGTGACCTCCGAGAGCATCCCCGCCGAGAGCGGCTCGGGCGAGACGAAGAGCAGCGCCTCGATGACGCCCATCTTGTCCGCGTCAGAAGACGCCGGCCGGGGCAGCTCATCCTGAGATTCGACCTCGCCGTACTCGTCAGGCGGCATTGCCCTCAGCCTCCCGCTTCTTTATGTCTATCTCGCCGAATAGTTTTCGCTGCTGCAGCACGACCTCGCCCCTCTTGCAAAGCTCGAGTATGGCCAGGAAGGTCGCGATGACCTCGAGCTTCGAGGTGCACTCGTATACGAGCTCGCTGAACCTCGCATGCCCATCCTTCGTCACCCGCGCCCTCACTTCCTCGATGCGCTGCGCGACCGAGATTCGTACCGGAGCGATGAACGTGGTGTCGACCCTCTCGGACGCCCTCTCGACCAGCAGGTCCATCAGGGCCTTCGCCAGGTCACCGGGGAGCACCCCCTCGAACGGATCGGGGTAAAGCGAGGAGTAGTCATCCTCGAGCTCACGCGTCCGGGGCATGTACCATCCGTGCTCCGCATAAGCGCCCTCGAGCCAGTCGGCGGCGTTCGCGTACTGCTTGTACTCTATCAGCCGCTCGACCAGGAACTCCCTCGCGGTCTCGGTGTCGTCTGCCGCCTCGAACTCGTCTTCGTCCGGGGGTATGAGCGAGCGTGCCTTGATTAGAAGGAGCGTCGCCGCTATCAGCATGAACTCCGTCGCGGTTTCGAGGTCCAGGCGCGGCGCCTCCTCGATGTGCTCGAGAAAAGCCGACGTGATCTGCGCGACTGGCACCTCGTGGATGTTCAGCTCCTGCCTCATTATCAGCTGCAGGAGGAGATCGAAGGGCCCCTCGAAAACTTCTATCTTTACCTCAAAGGTCAACTTTGCTCCCACAGAGTGCCGATTCTCATCGCCTGCCTGGCGCGGGCGAGCGATTCGGACACTATCGGGTTGACCCGATCCGCACCCGCTTGCAGAATCTCCGCGACGGCCTCCGGCTTTTTCGCGAGCTCCAGACGCTTCTCCCTGAACGGCGCAAGGTCTTCCGCGACTCGCGCCGCAAGCCGGTCTTTACAGTCCGTGCAGCCGATCTCCGCCTCCCTGCACTCGTCCGCGACTCTATCCAGCTCGTCCGGGAAATAGACCCGGTAGAGCGTGTAGATGCTGCACACCTCAGGGTGCCCCTTGTCCGCCCTTCGCTGCCTCGCCGGATCGGTGATCATCTTGCGCACCTTCTTACCGATCACTTCGGGTGGGTCATCAAGCCCGATGTAGTTGTTGTAGGACTTGGACATCTTGCGACCGTCGGTCCCGGGGATCTTCGGCGCAGTGGAGAGTATCGGCTGCGGCTCGGCGAAGGTCTGGCCGTAGAGCGAATTGAAATCCCGCGCGATCTCACGCGTAAGCTCGAGGTGGGGCAACTGGTCCTCTCCCACCGGGACGAGCTCGGCGTCCACCGACAGTATGTCGGTGGCCTGGAGCACCGGATATCCGAGGAACCCGTAAGTGTTCACCACGCGCGAGTCGAGCTCCCTCAATTGTTCCTTGTAGGTCGGGTTGCGCTCAAGCTCTCCCAGGGTGATGACCATGCCCAGATACAGCGCTATCTCGGGGATGTCTCCTATGTCTGACTGCCTGTATATGGTGCACTTCTCCGGGTCGAGGCCGGCCGCGAGCCAGTCGAGGACCATCTCCGCCGTCCACGCGCCGAGCATGGAGGTGTCGCGGTAACCGGTGGTCAGGGCGTGCCAGTCCGCCACGAAGAAATAGCAGTCGTGGGTTTCCTGCAGAAGGACCATGTTCTTGAGGTTGCCGTGATAATGCCCGAGGTGCAGCCTGCCGCTCGGCCTGTATCCGCTTACTACCCTGTCTTTCAAATGCCTACCTCCACCATCACGTAGCGAACCCCATCACCGAGGCGATCGCCCTGAAAAGAGGGTCCAGGAGGCTGAAGAACGCCGGCCCCAGAACCCACAGAAATATGAGCACGAACACGAATCCAAAAGGAGCGATGCGCTCATACTGCGCCTGCGCCTTCGAAGAAAGAAAATACTCGAGGACGTGCGAGCCGTCCAGCGGCGGTATCGGGAGCAGGTTGAAGATGCCGAGGATGATGTTGATCTCGGCTATGACGTAGAAGAGCGTGAGCAGTGGCACATTGCGCAGGCCCACGTGGAACGAGATGAAGCCGATCAGCGTGAAGACTCCCGCAATCGTGAAGTTCGTGGCCGGCCCGGCTACGGCGACCAGCACCATGTCGCGTCTGTGCTTGAGGAAATACGGGTTGACAGGCACGGGCTTGGCGTAGCCGAACACCGGCCCCCGTCCCTGCGTGATTATCAAAAGGACCAGCGGAAGGAGCACGGTGCCGAAAGGATCTATGTGCGGTATCGGGTTCAGCGTGAGGCGGCCGGCGGCCCTCGCCGTGTGGTCGCCGCGCCAGTCGGCGACGCGGCCGTGCATGTACTCGTGCAGTATCACGCCGATGATAAGGCCTATGATTATGTAGATGGCATCCCGCCAGCTAGTCGGCAATGGTTCTCCTTGAAGGGGTTCTGACGACAGCGTTCATTGTATTTATGCTCTATTCACCATACAAGCGGACCTCCTGGTTCAACATGCGCTTCGACAACAAGACCGTCGAGCCAGCGCGAACCAGCCTCAAGCACGCGGGTGCGAGCGGAAGTAGACGGACTTCAGGTGGTCCCGGGTGACCTCCGTATAGATCTGTGTTGTCGCTATGCTCGAGTGGCCGAGCAGCTCCTGGACAACCAGCAGGCTCGCGCCTCCCTCCAGCATGTGCGTCGCGAACGTATGCCTCAGGCCATGCGGAGTGACGATGTCCTCTATCCCGGCGTCCCTTGCGCGCGACTTGACAACTTTCCAGCAGCCTTGCCTCGTGAGCCTTCCTCCCCGTGCGTTCAGGACCAGCGCCTGCGTCCGCGATTTTCTGCCCAGCTCCGCGCGCGCGTCCCGCACGTAATCCGAAGCGGCGCAGGCCGCCGATAAGCCAAAGGGTATGATCCGCCACTTGTCGCCTTTCCCATGGACCGTCACCAGGCGCTCCACCAGATCGAGGTCGCCCTGGTCCATCCCTGTAAGCTCCGAGATCCGCATCCCCGTGGCATACAGCATCTCCAGAATGAACCGGTCACGGACTGCCAGGGGCGTGCCGCCGCCCGGAGATGCTATCAGCTTCTCCACCTGCTCCCGTGTCAGTGACCTGGGAAGGCGGTGCGGCGTCCTGGGGGAGGCCAGCGACGTCGTCGGGTCGTCGCTCGCATAACCTTCTACGACCAGGAACCTGTGGAACATGCGCACGGCGCTCGCCGCCTGCGCGACAGACCGCGCTGAAAGCCCTTTTCCTTCGGGAGACGAGAGTGATGAAACGAAGTCCTCGACCGAAGCCCTTGACACGTCCTCCGGCGTGACGATCCCCTGTTCGTGCAGGAACACCGTATACGATCGAAGGACCCGCCTGTATGCGGCGATGGTGTTGGCGGAAGACCCCTTCTCGACCGACATGTAGTTCAGGAACTCGACGGCCTCCGACGCCAGCGCTGAAGGCCCGAGATCCTCAAGCTCTTCCGCCTCACCTGCCAAATCAAGCACCTCCCGTGAAAGGACTTGTGAGCCCGTCGAGGTACGACCGCGCCAGGGTCAGCCCTATAATGCTCTTCGCGTCACGGATTTGCCCGGTGGAGATGAGCTCCATCGACGAAGCGAGCGGCACCTTCACGAGCTCGAGGAACTCGTCATCCTCCGCCTGGCCCTGCTCGGGGCTGAGCCCACGGGCCACGAAAAGGAAGAAGCGCTCGTCGGAGTACCCCGGCGAGTTGTAAAATTCAGAGAGCAGGACCATCTCCGCCGCTTTCATCCCGATCTCTTCGGCGAGCTCGCGGGTCGCGCAGGCGAAGGGCGGCTCGCCCGGATCAAGCTTTCCCGCCGGTATCTCGAGGATGACCCCGCGGACGGCGTGCCTGTACTGACGCACCATTATTACTTCACCCTCGTCGGTCAAGGGCACCATGCCCACGGCTCCCGGGTGAGCTACCCTCTCCCAGGTCGCCGTCCTGCCGTCAGGCAGCCGCACCTGGTCGATGAAGACCTTGATGACATGACCGTCGAACACCTTCTCGGTCGACAGGACCTCGTGCGCCTCGACGTCATAATCCATCAAGCACCACCACGGCATTTCGCGGCTAGAAAACCCGCTGCGCCGGCAGCGAGGAAGTACTCGGGGTCGCGGTCGACGCCCCTTCCCATGACGCTCGCCTTCAGGCTGCACTCGGCCAGCAGCCTCAAGACCTCCCCGGCATCCACGGTCCTGAAGTCGTGGACGGATGAGAGTCCGGACTCGTTAATCTGCGCATCCACTATCGCTGCTTTCTTCTCCTCCATCACAGGGATCGGGACGACTGTCCGCACGCATGCGCCGTACTTCAGCGCCGACACGGTGTGATGGCTGAGGCCTTTGTGCCGCACGCGCTCGTCCGCGAAGCTGAGGCGAGGTATTGCGATAGGGGCGCCCCCGAGCGATGCAGCCGCGTTTACGACGATGCCCTGCTCCATTCCGGTGAAACCGACGGCCGAGCCCGTACCCACTATGCCGGGCCCCATCACCACGACAACCGCATCCGCCTCCAGGAGCTGCCTGGCCGCGACCAGTGCGCCGTGGACGTTCACGGCTTCGTAATCTCCGCCGAACGCGTGGCCGCAGGTGATGTCGGCGGCCAGATAACCGCCGTCCTTGAGGAACCTCACCGTGTTGCTGAAAGCGCCGGGCAGGGCACCCCCGTCGGTCATGACGTACACCAGCCTCGCTTTCGGACGCACGTGACGATATGCGAGGGCCACGGGAAGAAGTTGGCTGTGGACCGAACCTGCGATGACCGGCACGCCTCCGAGCGCGCGTCCCATGTCCAGGGAGCCGGCATCGCCGAGCCTCTCCTCCGCGGCCTCAACGTTAAACTGCAGAGGCGTGTACCGGAGCTTCATGATATGCCCGGTCCCGCCGGTGTCCAGCGATCGCCTGGAAAGGTTCCAGAGGACGTAGTGAGATCCGCCCGACCCCAGGCTGAGATCAACGGCGGTGGTGTTAGCAATGACGAGGTCGCCCGGACAGACCTTACCGACGAGCTGCTCGAGCACTATACCCGGACAGGAACCGCCGCGCTCCATCTCGAGCTCCGCCGAACAAATACCGGGACCCCATCTTTTGACGCTCAAGACCGTCGCTCTGCTGTAGGAGCTCATGCCACCGTGCCCTTGCCTTCGTTCGCGGCGATGAAGGCCAGGGCCGTTATCGACCTGGCGATGCCATGCAGATCCTCTTTCAGGATGTACTCCTCTTTGCTGTGAGCGTTGACGAGGCCTATGTTCATGACGGACGTGGGCACGCCTTGCCTGTTGAAGATATTCGCGTCGCTCCCACCACCGCTCGCGTTCAGCTTTGGCTCGAAGCCGCACTCCTTCAAAGCCGCCGCCAGAAAGATCACGGGAGTTGAGGAAGGGTCGAGCTTAAACTGCCTGAAGCTTCTCTCGACCTGGATATCGAGCTCGCATCCGGTGTCCTCGGCCGCCCTCTCAAAACTCTTTATGACCAGGTCTCGCTCCGTATCGAGGCGCTCCTCGGAGAAGCTGCGAAGTTCGCACTCGACGACGGCATCTTCCGGCACCACGTTCACAGCATCTCCACCTGAGATAAGACCGACATTTGAGGTCGTTGTCTCGTCCAGCCTCCCAAGCCTGAGTGGGGCGATCGCCCTTGCCGCGCACATTATGGCGCTCCTGCCATTCTCGGGCTCCACACCGGCGTGGGCCGCCCGGCCCTTGACGGCGATCTTCATCCTGTCCTGGCTGGGAGCTTGAATGACTATGCCCCCGACGGGGCCGCTCCCATCGAGCACGACGGCCCAAACGCCATCTATGAGGGACATGTCGAGATTCTTTGAGCCGATGAGCCCGAGCTCTTCCTGAACCGTGAAGACCAGCTCGATGGCACGGTAAGGCCCGCCGGTGCCGATAAGGCTTTCCGTCGCCGCCAGGATCGCCGCAACGCCTGCCTTGCAGTCAGCGCCGAGCACGGTCTCGCTGATACTTATAAACCGGTCCCCGGCATCGAACGGTATGACACCGGTTCCAGGGCTCACGACGTCCATGTGGGCGCACAGGATGACGGGAGCATGTGGTGAGAACGCGCCAGCTGGAACCCGCACCACCAGGTTTCCGCACTCACCGCCGGTGGCAGCGCCAGCCTCGTCTTCGTGCACGGCAAGCCCGAGGTTGGAGCAGAATCCGCGGATATATTCGCAGACGGCCCTCTCGTGGCCGGACTCGCTGTCAATTTTTGCGAGGTCGAGGAATATCTGGAAGAGCCGTCCGGCGTCGGGCCCGTCCGCCGGGCTCATTTCGCTGCCTTGGCCTCGTCGCCATCGATGACCTTCAGGTGCGAATCCGAGATGCGCTGGCGCTTTACGGCCGCCCCCACAAAATCGCGGAACAGCGGGTGGGGCTTCAGCGGCCTCGTCTTGAACTCGGGGTGGAACTGCGTGGCCACGAACCACGGGTGCTCGGGGATCTCTACGATCTCCACCAGCCTGTCATCAGGCGATAGTCCCGAGAACACGAGCCCTGCCTCCTCCATCTTGTGGCGGAGTGTGTTGTTCACCTCGTAACGGTGACGGTGCCTCTCGTAGATGACCTCTTCGCCGTACGCGTCCGCCGCCCGGGTGCCCGGTGTGACCTTGCACGGATAGAGCCCGAGCCTCATCGTGCCGCCCAGGCCGTCGATGTCTTTCTGGTGGGCCATGAGGTCAATCACCGGGTAAGGGGTGTTCGGGTCGAACTCCGACGAGTTGGCCTCCTTCATGCCCGCCACGTTCCTCGAGAATTCGATGACCGCGCACTGCAGGCCGAGGCAGAGGCCCAGGAAAGGCACGCCGTTGTCGCGCGCGTACTCGATCGCCGCAATCTTCCCCTCGATCCCGCGCACTCCGAACCCTCCGGGGACGAGGACCCCATGGAGGTCCTTGAGGATGCCGTCGCACCGCCCCTGCTTGAGGGTGTCCGAGGCGATCCAGACGGGCTTTACCTTCACACCGTGCTTGATGCCCGCGGCGTTCAAGCTCTCGACGATGCTTATGTAGGCGTCTGGGAGGTCGACGTACTTGCCCACGATCCCAACGCTAACCTCGCTCTTGAGGTTTTTGATCCGGTCGACCAGCGCGCTCCATTCTGAGAGGTCGGGCGCATGGCCCGGGAGCCCGAGGTGCTTGCAGATGTACTCGTCCAGCCCTTCCTCGTTCAGCATCAGCGGGACCTCGTAGATCGTCGGAGCGTTCGTCGCGGAGACGACCGCCTCGCGGTCCGTGTCGCAGAACAGCGCGATCTTGTCCCTGACTTCGTTGGTTATCGGCCGGTCGGAGCGACAGACGATCGCGTCTGGCTGGATACCGATGCTCTTGAGCTCCTTGACACTGTGCTGGGTCGGCTTCGTCTTGAGCTCCTGGGAGGTCTCCAGGAACGGGACCAGTGTCACGTGGATGTAGCACACGTTCTCGTGCCCGAGGTCTTTCTTGAGCTGCCTGACTGCTTCGAGGAACGGGAGGCTCTCGATGTCACCGACAGTGCCCCCGATCTCGCTTATGGCCACATCGATGTCCCCGTCCTCGACGAGGGCGAGTATGCGCCGCTTGATCTCGTCGGTGATGTGCGGGATGACCTGGACGGTCGCGCCGAGGAACTCGCCTTTGCGCTCGCGCCCGATGATGGTCCCGTACACGACGCCGGTCGTCACATTGCTCTCGCGCTTCATATTGATATCGACGAACCGCTCGTAGTGCCCGAGGTCGAGGTCCGTCTCCGTCCCATCGTCGGTCACGAAAACCTCGCCGTGCTGGAAGGGGTTCATCGTTCCCGGGTCCACGTTGATGTAGGGGTCGATCTTCTGCATGGCCACATTGAGGCCCCTTGCCTTCAGGAGAAGGCCAAGCGAAGCCGCTGTGATACCCTTTCCGAGCGAAGAAACAACGCCCCCTGTTACAAAGATATGCTTAACGGGCATGCAATATACCTCCGGTTGAGGAGCCAACTTTAATTATTATTAGCCCCGGCCGTCTCCCGTCCCTTTCTCCCAAAGGAGTCTATCCAGTTAAGGGCCCGGTTTGAAGCGATTGCCTCAGAAAACGAGTATTTTTCGGAAAGTATGTTCAATCCGAGCATCAGCACCAGCACTCCGAGCCGCCACCAGAAGCTCGTTCCGACCACCAGGCCGAGCCCGATAACAGCCCCCAGGACGTTCGATCCCGCATCCCCGAGCATGAACCTCTCGCGCAGGTCCCCGGGAAAAAGGACGAGTGCTATCCCGGCGACTGCCAGCGCGGGAGTGATGTAGTAATAGAGTGGTGGATAGAAATTGCTGACCACGCCCACTCCCCCGTACCTGAGGGTCAGGCCTGCACAAAGAGCAAGGGCCGGGAAGAATACTTTCATCGCACGCCCCGGCCGCAAGTCCAGGAGGTTGAAGAAATTCGCGGTCAGGGCGACAATGGCCGCCGACATAATCCAGATCCAGTAGCTCTTTGTCCCCGTACGCGCAACTGTGAACATCTCGGACTGCAGCGCCACCATCGCGACGATGAAGCCCAGAAACGCTTTGACGAGGCCAGTGGTGAACCGGCCGTGGAGCGCCTCGGAAAAGTGGCCCCTGAAGCCCTTTGCCGAAGAATCTCCGGCGACATCGTCGAGAAAACCCAGGAAACAGAACCCGAGTACGAGGATGAGCATGGAACTCATTCCCGCCCTTGTGGCATGGAACATGTTCGTGGCGTGGACGGAATCATGCGAGAGGCGTCTCGATGCATAATCGAAAGTGGGAAGATAGACCAGCAGAAAAGCTGGCATGAACACTATCCCCGCTGCCGTCGCGACCTTGACACCTCTATAGTTGGTCCTCGAGAGCTTCTCGCCGGAGAGCGTCCTCCACAGAAGGCCCAGCATCAGGATGCCCGCCACCAGCGACCCCAGGAACACCCACAGAGCGATCATCATGCCGCCCGTCTCAAAGCGCGCGCCATGAGCGCTTTCGCGATGTCGGCAAACTGGCGGCCGCGGTGCAGGAAGCCGGCGAGATCCCGCCCGGTCTCACGGTGCGACATCTCCGCCTCGACCTCAACGATCCTCAAGCCGGAGCGATGCGCGTCAACCGTCATTGCGACCTCGACGCCGAAACCTTCTCTAAACGGCGCGACAGCTTCGTAGGCGGCCCGTGTCATCGCCCTCTGACCGGATATTGGAGAGCGCATCTGGAGCCCCGTGAGCAGCCTGATACCTTTTTGTGCCAGGCCTTTGGTGAGCCCGAATCCGCCCTTCGTTACTGCGGCGGGAAAAGCAGCGATGGCGAGGTCGGCTTCGCCTGACAGCACGGGTCCGAGGACTTTTGCGGCTTCTTTAGCATGGGGGCCGAGATCACCATCGATGAGAAGGACCACTTCGAAGTCCAGGCCTTCGAGAACCCGGTTCAGCGAGCCGCCCTTGCCCAGGTTCGTTCCGTTGACTATTACCGTAGCCCCGGCCTCGATCGCCCGCCGGCCGGACTCGTCCGCGGAAGCGTCGTCGATCACGACGACCCGCTCGACGCGGTCGAGAGAGAGGAGCGATTCCACCGTCCCACCGATAATGTCTTCCTCGTTGTATGCAGGGACGACCGCAACCGCTTTCAAGCGAACTCTCTTTCGGTGTTTTTACGGTGCCGGCAGCATGCGCGTGGCCGCGGTCCCGCTGCCATAGTTGCCGGGCTTGCCGTCCATCACCATGTCGAGCGCCACCTGTCCGGGAGCCGTATCGACATGATCGACGGTCGAGATGCCGTTCTTCTTGTAGAGGAGCAGCACGGCATCCTCGGATGAGCCGCCGGTGACTCCCACCAGACCAAACCCTCCCGCGACGAAAGTCTTGATCAGGGGAACGTCCGTCTTATCCATCGCTCCCGCCTCTACGGCCCCGAGCATGACCGCGCCTGACAGGGGCCCGGGCACTGAGCCACGCATCTGGATGACCCCCAGCTGCTGGAGGGTCACAAGTATGCCCGTGTTCGTGGCACTGTGGAGCTGGTTCACGACTTCGGCGAACACCCTTCCTTTGAGGTCTCCGTTCGCCGGTATCTGGAAAAGCGAGGCGAGGTTGGCCGCGACGGTCGGGTCCGCGTAAACGCTCGAGGGGGACATGGTGATAATTACAGGCACTCCGGCTCCCGCAGCAGTCAGCCCCTCCGTGATCTTGCCAACGGATTTCTCGTCGGGGTTCTTGCTCGCGATGATGGCGTAGCTCCTGCCCGGAAGCATGTTCGTTACCATGTACGGCCTGGACTCATCGGCGTACCTCGTATAAGCGTCGAGGTCATTATGAAGTGCCGCGTTCTTGGTCTTGATGTCCTCAAAAGTCGTCTTGAGTGAGGCTATCTGGCTCTTCTGCTCGGCAATGAGGCCGCGCTCGACGAGCGTGGTGCCGAGAAGCATGCCGATCCCAAGGGCCAGGAACACAGCAACGAGGGAAATGACGTGATATCTCATATCGATCAAATAAAAGCACCCCTGTTCAGATGAGGTTCTGGAGCTTCATGAGCCAGACCTGGAACCTCAACGCCATGACGGAGATGAACTGCCTCGCCGGCTCCGAAAGCAATACTACTATGATTATGGTAACGAGTGCTGCCAGCGCCATGAGGGCGAGGTGCCAGCCCTTGACCCGGGCACGATAAAGCTCGCTGACGCCCTTGGCATCCACCAGCGTAGAGCCCAGGCGCAGGCGGACGAGAAATGTGCTGGCCATTCCCTTTCGGTCCTTGTCCAGGAACTCGATCAGGCTGTTGTGGCTGCCTACCAGCGCTATCATCTCAGCGCCTTTTTCGTAGGCCATCAGCATGGCGATGTCTTCGCTTGTGCCAGGGTAGTGAAAGGTTGTGCTCTGAAGCCCCAGCTCATCAAGGCGCTTCTTCCCCGGCGCACGGCCGTCGGCATACCCGTGCACGACGAGCTCGGACTTGCCCCGGAGCGCCATGTCGGAGACGCTGTCCATGTCGCCTACTATCATCTGCGGCTTGTAGCCGGCCTCGATGAGCGCGTCGGCTCCACCGTCGACGCCCACAAGCACGGGCCGTATCTCCCTGATGTAGGACTTCAGTACCGCGAGGTCTTTCTTGTAGTCGTGGCCGCGAACCACGACCAGTACATGGCGGCCCTTGAACTGCGTTCTGATGAGGGGAAGGTCCACGCTCTCGAGCAGGATCTCTTTCTCAGCCTCGAGGAGCGCGACCGTATTGGCCGCGAAGTCACCAAGGTGCCTGCCCAGCTTCTTCTTGCTCTCCTCGATGCGTCGCTCGATCTCCTCGAGGGTCAGGAGGTTGCCCACGGCGACCTCCGCGCCGGCGTGGATCACCCTGTTGCCCTCGACCTGTACCGCATCGCCTTCTTTCAGCCTCTCGAAGACCCCGCCGCCGACCTCGTCGATTATGGTTATGCCCGAAGCTACGATAGTCAGCGGGCCGAGGTTTGGATAGCTGCCAGTGACAGAACAGGCGGCATTCACGATGCAAGACGGCTTTTTTTCGATCAGGGACTCCGCGGACACCATATCGACATCTGTGTGGTCAATGATCGCGACATCGCCTTCGTGAAGTCGCTTTACGAGGTTCTTGGTCTTCTTGTCCAGTCTGGCTATTGCCGTGACGGTATCGCCGTTGCGCGCAACCGTCTGGGCAGATGGCTTCATACATTCACCCGCCTTAATTAAAGATGATTATCGCATATCGAGTCTGAAAATCACCTGAGAACTGCTATTTCGTGCGGCCGAGAGTCTTTTTACGAGTCCCGGCCCTTTTGATGATGTCGCGGGCATGCTCTGCCGTAACTCTTCGGCCACTCGCGTCGCCCAGCATCCTGCAGACCTCGGCGACCCTGGCATCATCCTCCAGCAGGGCTACCGCCGTGCGCGCGCCCTCGCTATCGTCCTTCGTCTTGAACACTCCGTACTGCCAGTCTGCGAAGCTCGCTATCTGCGGCAGGTGGGTGACGCAGAACACCTGGTGGTATCGTGTCAGCTCGTACAGCTTCTCCCCAACGGTCGACGCAGTCTCGCCACCGATGCCGGCATCTACCTCGTCAAAGACCAGCACCGGCAACCTGTCCGCCTCGGCGAGCACGATCTTGAGCGCGAGCATCACGCGTGACATCTCGCCGCCTGACGCTATCCTGCGCAGGGGTCTTTCCGGCTCTCCAGGCTCCGGGCTGAACAGGAACTCGACCTCGTCAGAGCCCTTCGGCCCGAAACTTTCAGCCACGTCGGCTTTGCCATGTGAGCAAGCCTTCTCCAAGAGCTGAACCTTGAAGCCGGCACCAGACAGTCCCAGACCCGCCATCTGTGAAGCTACGGCTTCCTCCAGCGAGACTATGGCGGCGCGCCTGTTCCCCGTAAGACGCGCGGCGAGCTCGGTGACGTCGGCGAGCGCGCTTTTAATCTCCGAATCGATGACCGTCGCGCGAAGAGCGAGGCCGGCGAGCTCGGAGAGTCTTTCCTTCGCCCTGGCCAGGTATGCTTCGACCGCGTCCAATGAACCGCCGTATTTGCGCGATAGCTCGCGGAGCAGGCTCAGCCTCGTTTCGACCTGCTCCAGGAGGGCGGGGTCGGTGTCCAGACTTTCCCTGTAAATCTCGACCTCACCCGCAATGTCCTCTGCCTCCAGTGACAGAGAGTCGAGACGCGCGGCGAGCGGTTCTATCGAGGCGTCCCGTGAAGCCATCCTCGTTATATCCCCGGAGGCCTGTGTCAAAAGGTCGCGAACCGTCAACGCGGACTGCTCACCGGCCGAAAGCGCGTTTTCCACCCGGGAAGCGAGCTCCCAGAGCTCCCTCGCGTGGCGAAACCTCGATGCTCTCTCCTCTGTTACCTCGAGCTCGCCCGGCTCCACGGCAGCCGACTCAATCTCGTGTATCTCGTGCTCGAGCAACTCGATCTCGCGAGCCGAATCCTGCAACCCGGTGCCGCCCCGGGCACGCGAGCGCTCTGCGGTCAGCGAGCGCAGGCGCGAGTAAGCCTCGCCATAACCGTCGAGGTCTTTAAGATGGCCCTGGCCCGCGTAGCGGTCGAGGTAGCCGATGTGCGATGACTGCTTGAGCAACGCCTGGTGGGTGTTCTGGCCGTGAACCTCGACCAGCAGGTCCCCGATGTCAGACAGCGCGGAGACCGGGCACATCCGCCCGTTGACCGTGCACCGCGACTTACCTTCACGCGGCAGGCGGCGTCCCAGGGTGAGCTCGTCCTCACTTGCGTCCGCGTACCCGTGCTCCCCCAGCGCCTGACGGACCGCTGGGGCGCTCGAGAGATCGAAAGATGCCTCCAGGACGGCTTCCTCCGCCCCGGACCTGACCATCATGCTGTCGCCCCTGTCACCCAGCAACAGCCCGATGGCACCTATCAACACGGTCTTGCCGGCACCAGTCTCGCCCGACAGGACGTTGAAACCGGCATGGAACTCCACGTCGACGCTATCGACGAGCGCGAAGTCGCGGACTCTAAGCTGAGAGAGCACTGCACCTCCCTAGAGGTTCTCTTCGCAGACAGGAGGGCTCATGAACTTCCGGCGAACCGTCCCGTAAAATGAACTGTCGACGAGCTCCAGTATCTTCACCCTCTGCTGGAGGGCGTAGAACTCGATCGAAGCCCCGGACGGGACCTCGATGTCGAGCCGTCCGTCGACGCTCAGCGACAGGCGGTCCGGCTCCCCCTCGACGGAGACAGTGACAGTGTCAAAGGCATCCAGGACCATGGGTCTGCTGAAGAGCATGTGTGCGCAGATGGGCGTGAGCAGCAGACACTCCACGTCGGGCGTCACTATCGGTCCACCCGCCGACAATGAGTAAGCGGTGGAACCTGTCGAACTCGAAAAGATCAACCCGTCACCGGAATATCTCATAAAGAACTCGCCGTTGATGCTGGTCGAAAGATGGATGAGCCTTTCCCTGATGAGCTTCCCCACGACAATCTCGTTGAGTGCGCGGTACTCGTTCCTTTCGCCGTTCGCGGCGAGGCGGCACCCGACGGGCATCCGCTCTCTCACGTAGTACTTTCCCGCGAAGATGTCGGCCAGTGCGTCTTCGGCCTGGTGCGCTTCGGCCGCCGTCAGAAAGCCCATCTTTCCTATGTTGATGCCGACAAGCGGCACTCCTGAGTTCCAGAGGACGTCGACGGCATGAAGCATCGTCCCGTCCCCTCCAAGGGCAACCGCCAGACCGACCTCATCAACGCGTTCGATCGACGTGGACGGCAGGTCCAGGTCCAGGGACCTCGCGTCCTGGTCGAGAAGGTAGAAAGCCGTGCCGTTGCGCTCCAGCCATCCCGCGACACGCTTCACTATCTCGTGTATGCCGGCCTTGCGGACGTGCGGGATGATAAGGACCTTGCCGAACCTGCTTCGTTCGTCTGCCATCCAGCCACCATGCTTTCTCAGAAAACCGACGTTTGGAAGCTATTGACCGTATACACTGCCGACAGCTTTGCGCAATTCCTTATCCGTAACACCCCGTGACCTGCCCTCTGCGATGCGCAGGAAGAACTCGACATTTCCTTTCGGCCCCCGTATTCGTGAAGGCGCGACTCCGGTTGCGGTGAACCCTGCAGCCTCGAGCCAGCTCACGATGTCGCAGAGGACCTCTTCGTGCGTCGCCCTTTCTCTTACCACGCCCTTTGGAGCCCTGCCGATGCCGGCCTCGAACTGCGGCTTGACCAGGGCAATGACCTCAGACCCTCCGGCAAGCGCGCGCGTCACAGGCCCGATCACCTTCTTCAAAGAAATGAATGAGACGTCGATAATCGCGAGGTCGGGCGTGTAGGCCAGACTCGACGCGCCCAGGTCTCTGGCGTTGACACCCTCCATGACCGTCACCCTGTCATCCTGTCTCAGCTTCCAGTGCAGCTGGCCTTTTCCGACGTCGAGAGCGATCACGCGGAGAGCGCCCCTCTGGAGCAGGCAATCCGTAAAGCCTCCCGTGGATGCCCCGACGTCAAGCGCACTGCGGTCCGTTACGTCGACACGGAGATCCTCGAGGGCGCCTTCCAACTTGATGCCGCCCCTGGAGACAAACTCCGGTCCGAAAGACAGTACCTCCACGTTCTCGGAGCCTTTGACCTGGGTGCCGGGCTTGACCTCGTTGCTGCCATCGACCGAGACGAGGCCTTCCATGACAGCAGCCCTGGCCCGCGCCCGCGTATCGAAGAACCCCTCGTCCGCGAGAAACTGGTCGAGCCTCTTCTTCATGTTCTTTCGAGCGCCTCGCGCGCATCGGCTGCCAGGTCGGCCGCCGACAGCCCGACCGTTTCCAACAACTGGGGAATCGTACCGTGCTGCACGTAGCTGTCCGGCAACCCCTTCACCATCACCCGGAGTCCCGGCAGTCCTTCAGCCAACTCCTCCTCGACCGCGCTTCCGTATCCACCTGAGACGATATTGTCCTCGAGCGTCATGACCAGGCGCTTCCCCGTCGCAGCGGACTGCACGAACGTCCGGTCGACAGGCTTTGCGAACCTCGCGTTCACAACAGCCGCTGAAACACCGGCCTCCTGCAACAGGCCGGCGACCTCAATCGCGAGCGTGACCATGTCGCCCAATGCGAATATCACCATGTCTGATCCCTGTCTCACGATCTCGCCCTTCCCCATCTCGAGCGGAGTCTCACCGGCGCCTTCGATCTCGCGGGCCTCTCCCCTGGGAAACCTGACCGCCGTGGGCGATCCGGTCTCCAGCGCAAAGCGCAGCATGCTCTCGAGTTCAGCGCCGGTCGCAGGGGCCATCACTATCATGTTTGGAAGCATTCTCAGATACGAGACGTCGAAATATCCATGGTGGGTCGTCCCGTCCTGTCCCACCAGCCCCGCGCGGTCCACCGCAAACACGACAGGAAGATCATGAAGGCAGACTTCCTGCGATAGCTGGTCGAATGCGCGCTGCAGGAACGTCGAGTAGATCGCGACAACGGGCTGCAGGCCGCCGAGCGCCAGGCCCGCCGACAGGTTGACCCCGAGTTGCTCCGCGATCCCGACGTCGAAGAACCTCGAAGGGAACCGCCGGCTGAACGCGTCGAGGCCCGTTCCCAGCTTCATGGCGGCCGTCACGGCGACCAGCCTCGGCTTCTCCCTACCGAGCTCTACCATGACGTCGGAGAAGACGTCGGTATATGAGCGCGATCCAGCTTTCTTTGTTATCCTCCCGGTCTGCAGGTCGAAGGAAGACACGCCGTGAAACTCGTCTGGCCGCCTCTCGGCCGGGAGGAATCCCTTCCCTTTGACCGTGACGGCGTGGATCAGCACGGGTCCCTCGATTGCACGCGCCTCCCGGATCGTCTCCTCCACTTCGGCCACGTCGTGCCCGTCGATGGGCCCGACGTACTTGAGCCCGAGAGACTCGAACAGCATGCCCGGCACAAGCGCGTGCGTGATCGTTTCCTTGACCTGCGACGCGACCTTTATTATCCCGTCACCCAGCCCCGGCATGGTCTTGAGCACGTCCTCGAGCTCTTCTTTGAGGTGGGTGTACCCGGGCTTGATACGCAGTCTCGACAGGTACGCCGCAAGGCCGCCAACGTTCTGCGAGATGGACATCTCGTTGTCGTTGAGGATGATTATCAGGTTTGAGCTGAGCTGGTGCCCGGCCTGGTTCATGGACTCGTAGGCGATCCCTGAGGTCATGGAACCGTCACCAATGACCGCGCAGATCGCATAATCCTCGTTCAGGAGGTCCCGGGCCAAAGCAAGGCCCAGTCCGTAGCTGATCGCGGTACCCGAATGCCCGCTGTCAACCGTATCATGAGGACTCTCGTCCCTACGGGGGAATCCGCTTATGCCGCCGAGCTGGCGCAGCGTTCTGAACTCGTCGCGCCTGCCCGTGATGATCTTGTGGGCATAAGCCTGGTGCCCCACGTCCCAGATTATCCGGTCCCTCGGCGAATCGAGCGCCCGGTGGATCGCGATGGCCAGTTCTACCGCGCCAAGGCTGGAGGCGAGGTGCCCGCCCACCGTGCTGGTCGTTGTTATTATCAGCTCGCGTATCTCATCAGCAAGACGCGCAAGCTCCGAATCATCGAGGAGCCGCAAGTCACGCGGTGAGTTCACGCAAGCGAGGACAGAAGGCTGTTCTTTCAAATTTCCCAACAGATCTCGGACCCAATCTCCAGGTCAGGGGCCCGAAATTCGAGCCCACAAGGTAAGTCTCATTGTACCCGTACGCACGCCCCTAGTACAGTCGGAGCGAGGGCGCCGCATGTGCTATGGGGGGCCCTGGCGTGTGCTAATATATCCGCATGGAACTACCCAGCAAGCATGTTCTTTACCTTTCCAAGCGCATAGGCGCAAGAGGAGCGGGCAGCGACGGCGAAGCAGCCGCCGCTTCTTACGTTTTGCGCAGTTTTGGCGAGTACGACCTGGACGTGGACATGGAGACTTTCTCGAGCTGGAAGTCCGACACGCACGGCCTGGTCATCATCTACCTTCTTGCAATCGCCGCATTTCTTCTCTTCAGGGTCAGCTATTCGCTGAGCCTGGCACTGGCAGTGATCGTGTTCTTCATCTTTCAGATGGAAACCTATACGTGGGCAGTAACCTCCCGGCTGCTGCCGAGAAGCAACGCCTCGAACGTCATCGGTCTCGCGCGGCCTTCAGGAAGCAGTAAGCAAAAAGTTCTTCTCGTTGCCAACTACGACACTCCCAAGAGCTCCCCATTCGGGAGGCCGAAGCTGGCTCGGGCTTACAGGCTCATCTACATCTTGTCGTTCATTTGTATCATCGCGATCCTCGTGGTCGGCGTCGTGGGTGTCGGGGCGACGCTGACCAAGGTGAGCAAAGACGCGGTCACGACCGTCTGGATCTTCTCTTCACCCTTCGCGCTCTACCTTCTGGTGCTGGCCGCGATGATGCTCTTTGGAGAGACCAGGGGCCGCTACACCGCAGGTGCAAACGACAACGCCTCGGGCGTGGGCGTGATGCTGTCAGTGATGGCGAACATCGCAGATAAACCGCTCGAGAACACCGAGGTGTGGGGCATCGCAACGGGCCGGAACGGGGCCGGTGCCCGCGGGATGATAGCTTTCCTCCACCGCCACAAACATACCATGCGCGGCGCTTATATCATCAACGTAGATCATTGCGGCGTCGGTGACATGAAGGTCGTAACCCGTGAAGGCACGATGTTCGGCTTTCGCTGCTCGCGCAGGCTGAAACGGATGACCATGGAAGCTTCGCGCCGCTCCAAGCAACTCGAGCTCTCAAGGGGCAAGAACAGGGTAAAGAAGAGCGACGCGATGGCTGCCCTCGTACGCGGCTACAAGGCCATCTCGATCGGAAACGACGCGGGCGGCCGCTTCGTGGGCTGGAAGAACAAGAACGATACGCTGGATACGCTGGACAGAGAGACGCTCGACCGAACGGCCAAGCTGGTCCGCTTCCTTCTCGAGAAGATAGACCACGGGTCCAGGACAAGACGTCTCCCTCGCGAGAGGCCGGTTAAAGAAGAGCCAACAGACGAGACGATTGAGGAAGGTGAGACGGCCGAAGACAGGGACCAGAACCTGGCACCGGCGTCCGACTAGCCCGCGATCACTCCCCGATTATCTGACAGACAATCTCCCTGTCTCTCGACCTGTTGTCGAAATCCACGACGATGATCTGCTGCCAGATGCCCATCTCGAGCTTCCCGTTCGTGAACGGCACGGTGAGCGAGGGACCGAGGAGCGACGCCCTGACGTGGGCATGGCCGTTGCCGTCGTGCCAGCGTAGGTTGTGGTGGTACTCCCTGTTCACCGGAGCTATACGGTCGAACAGCTCGTCCATGTCCTCGACCAGCCCTGGCTCGTACTCGATAGTTGTGACGGACGCCGTCGCGCCAGGCACGAAGACCGTAACCGTGCCCGAAGTGACTCCCGAGCGGCGTATGGACTCGGAGACTTCAGGCGTCACGTCGATAACGTCGGCGTCTCCCCGGGTCGAGATGTTGAAGCTCTCGCGGACTACAGCCACCGGATCATCACATTTCGTAAAGCTCAGCGGCGGGGATGACTCTGAAGCCCGAGACGTTGAGGGCACCAACCGCCTGCTCCACTTCTTCGACCCTGATGATGACGATGGCTTTGCTTTCGGCCTTCTCGAGGAAGCAGTAGAGGTACTCGATGTTCATCTCCTGCTCGACGAGCGGCTTCATTACGTCGCCCAGCCCGCCGGGCTTGTCCTCGACCTCTACGGCGATGACCGTCGTCTCCTTGACGGTAAAGCCGTGCTCCTTGAGGCCGTCGCGCGCCCTGTCCGGGTCATCGACGATCAGGCGGACGACACCGAACTCGCTGGTGTCCGCAACGCACATCGCCCTTATGTTGACGCCGGCCTCCCCGCAGCTGCGCACCACGTCGAGCAGCCTTCCGGACTTGTTCTCAAGAAAAACTGATATCTGCTTGACCGCCATCGGTAACCCCCTAGATCTCACGGTTGTCGATCACGCGGACGGCTTTGCCCTCGCTCCTGGCGATGGACCTTGGCTCCATCAGCATGACTTTGACGCCGATGCCCAGGTAGCTCTCTATCTCAGCCTGGATCAGCTCCTGCAGCTCCTCGAGGCCCTTTATCCGGTCGGAGAACAGCTCCTCGGAGACCTCGACCTGGACCTCCAGGAGATCGAGACCGCCCTCTCGCTCGACTATTATCTGGTAGTGCGGTGAGATGCCCTCGATCTGCATGAGCACGGTCTCGATCTGGGACGGGAAGACGTTCACGCCCCTGATGATGAGCATGTCGTCTGACCGGCCCCTCACCCTCTTCATCCTCACGTGCGTCCTGCCACAGGGGCATGGTTCGTCGTCCAGCACCGTGATGTCGCGAGTCCGGTATCGGAGGAGAGGCATTCCGAACTTGTTTATGGTCGTGAAGACCAGCTCGCCCTGCTCACCAGTGGGGACCTGCTTGCCCGTCTCCGGATCGACGGACTCAGCGATGAACGCGTCCTCGAAGACGTGCAGCCCGTTCTTGTATTCGCACTCTATGGATACGCCCGGCCCCATGACCTCGGATAGCCCGTAGATGTCGTAAGCCGAGAGGTTCAGCAGCCGCTCGATCTTCTCGCGCATACTGTCGCTCCAAGGTTCGGCGCCGAAGATGCCTGACTTCAGCCTCAGTTGCTTGAAGTCGATGCCCATCTCCTGGGCGGTCTCGCCCATGAAGAGCGCGTAGGAGGGCGTGCAGCAGAGTACGGTCGTACCAAGGTCGGCCATCATGCGGATCTGACGCTTGGTGTTTCCCCCGGAAATAGGTATAACCGACGCCCCCAGCTTCTCGGTGCCGTAGTGGAGCCCGAGGCCGCCAGTGAACAGCCCGTAACCGTAAGCCACCTGCACGATGTCCGACGGGTCAGCTTTGCACGCGACCAGGGCGCGGGCCACCAACTCGGCCCACACGTCGATGTCTTTATACGTGTAGCCGACCACGGTCGGTTGGCCGGTCGTGCCAGAGGATGCGTGTATCCTCACGATCTCGCGCGTCGGGACCGCAAACATCCCAAACGGGTAATTGTCGCGAAGGTCAGCCTTTGTCGTGAAGGGCAGCTTCTCCATGTCCTCGAGCGAACTGATGTCTTTCCAGTTGACGCCTCGCTCCCTCAGCTTCATGCGATAGAAGGGAACCATCTCTTCGCAGCGTCTCACTGTATCTTTCAGTCTCTCGAGCTGGAGCTCCGAGAGCCGCTCCCTGTCCATTGCTTCGATCTCAGGGTTATACACTCATTTCACCACCTTGGGATTCGCCCGTCTAAACGGCAACATATTTTAACACAACAGCCGGGCCGGGCAGCCCGGCGCGACCGTCATTCGAACAGGCCGGAGAGGTCCTTTCTGACGTACGTCGGGCTCAGGCCGGTCGTCTCTATTTCGGCCTCGCTGGAGATCCCCGTGAGAACGAGGAGGCTGTCAACGCCCGCGGACATCCCTGCCCGTATGTCACTGTCCAGGCGGTCACCCACGAGGAGAGCGTCTGCTTTGCCTACTCCCAGCCGGTCGAGGGCAATGTCGATGATGAAAGGGTTTGGCTTTCCCACGATGTAGGGCTCTTGTCCCCCTCCCGTGGTGACCGCGGCGACCATCGTGCCGCCGCCTGGCCACAGACCCTGTGGCGTGGGGTACGTGGCGTCCGCGTTCATCGCTATATAGGTGGCGCCTGCGCGAATCGCGATCACCGCCGCTTTCAACTTCTGGAAGTCGAAGTGCCTGTCCCAGCCGACAAAGACGAAATCGACCCTTTCACAGTCATCCGGGCTCACTACCTCGAGGCCTCTCTTCTCAAGCTCCACCATAAGACCGTGCTCACCAATGACGAGGGCTCGTTTTCCACGGGTCTCGTAGTTGCGGTCAAGGTAGTAACCGGCCGCCACGCTCGAGGTCAGTATCTGCTCCGGCCCTACGCGAATATCAAAGGCGGCCAGCCGGTCGACGAACTCCTCGGGCGTTGCGATCGAGTTGTTTGTGAGAAACAGGAAATTGAGACCGGCTTCCTGCATCCGCCTCACGGCATCCGACGAGCCAGGTACCGGTTCGTGCAGGAGGTACACGACTCCGTCCAGGTCTATTATGAATCCTTTGTAGCTCTCGAATATCGGCGCCAACCCGTCTCCCCTATCCGTTCCACTCCAGGTCGGTAAATGACCCGAACCTGTGCGCCATGCCTCCGTACATCTCGTGCGGATGCAGGGACCAGGCCATCTTGAAATGGCCTGCCGCTTCCGCCTTACGTCTCAGCTTGAGATAACAAAGGCCCAGGCAGTAGTGCGCGTAGTCGTTGGTCGGGTCCACCTCGAGTGCGTCCTCGAAGCAACGCATGGCGTCCGCGAACCGTCCGTACGAGTAGTACGCGCGGCCCAACGCCTCCAGTATGGACCCCTTGTTCGGCTCAAGCAGGCGAGCCCTCTCGAGAACCATGGCGGCCTGGGCGGGCTCCCCTTCGTCCAGCAGCTCGAGCCCTTTTCCCAAGAGGGTGTGAGCGTCCTCTTGTTCCATCATCTCATCCATATTCATGCCCGGTTTTCGCCACATACGCCGCCGGCACCCCGCCGGCCAAGGCTATAGTAACACCAGCCCGGCAGCGTATCCATGATGGTGCGCTTTCGCGCCCCCTGGGGTTCGGATAGTATAATCAGACGCTTCCAGGATGATCGTTCGCGCCTGCCAAGAGCGGCGCCCCGCAGAGAGGGTCCAAGTGGCGGAGAGGTTCGGAAAAGGCAATGTCGAGCGCATCGGCGGGCTCTGGGTGCTCCACCTCAGGGGCACTTCCTTTGAGCGCGGCCTGCAGCACGGCACGCTCATGCGTTACCGCGTCCGCGAGACCATAAACTTCTACAGGAGCCTTCCCGAGACGCTCGCCGGGAGGGCGCTCTCCCCCGGGTCCATCAAGCTGAAGGCACTCATGAGGCTCAAGCGCGGCCTCGTATCGCGCTTCACCAGGAACAGGGACTCCGACGCTCTCGAGGAAATGAGAGGCCTCGCGGTCGGTCTGGGCATCCGGGAGGAAGAGCTGGCCGAGGCGCTTGTTCTCGCGGACGTCTTTCAGGTCGTGGGAGCCCTGGCGGAGAAGAAGCGCAAAGCGGGCCCGCCCATCATCCCCGGATTCGGGTGCACGAGCGCGGTCCGGGAGACGCCCGAAAACCTGTTCTTCGCCCGCAACTTCGACTTCTGGGGCGCCGGCTACTGGGACGCCAACCCTGCAATCATCTTCCACCACCCCGACAAGGGAAAGGCCTTCTGTTCGATAACAACGGCAGGGATGCCCACCGGCGGCATCACCTCGATAAACGAGGACGGCCTCGCGATAGCCGTCCACCAGCACGGGTCGCGCGACTCGAGCATGCAAGGGACCCCGATAATCGATATCGCTCATTCGATCGCCCGCAACGCGAGCACGGTCGATGAAGCTGTAGAATTAGCGTCCGCAAAAAGGGCTACGGGAGGGTGGACTATCGTTGTGGCCGGAGCCTTCCCAAGGTCTGCCGCCGCAATCGAGATGTCCTCCGCCGGCCAGAAGGTAAGACGCATCCAGGACCACCTGCTGGTGGCCACAAATGTCTTTCGCGACCCCGGCCTCCTCGAGCGGGAGATACAGGCCAACGTCAGCGCAGTCATCAGTGACCACGCGCGGTTCGACCGCGCGTTTGAGCTCGCCGCATCGCCCCGGGTGAGCCCCTCGAGGATGGCCGGCCTGCTGGGCGACCACTTTGACATCCTTGCTGACCGGGAGCGTTCAGCAGGTTTCTCAATATCGAGGATCACCAACCTTTCTAGCGTGCTCTTCAGCCTGGGCGACAGGCGGTTCTGGGTCTCCGAGTCACCGGCTCCCGCTTCAAAGGGAGGCTTCGTGGGCTTTGACCTGGACGCCGAGCTCGGTGGAAGGCGCTCTTCGATCGACCGGCTCGAGGGAGCGCGGCCACCGCGCGCGAAGACGACTGCGGCGCAGGACCGTTACCTCGACGCATACAAGCAGTACATCTACTCCGGCGACCTCAACCAGGTGCACAACATGGTCAGCGAATGCGTCTCGATCGACCACGGGGAGACGACCTTCCACCTCATGGAGGCGATACTCAGGGCCATGCTGGGCAACTTCAAGGGCGCCATGGCATCGGTAGACCGTGCGCTCGAGCTGGAGACTGTCACCGCCAAGAAGCCGGTGGAGCTCCTCTGGAGAGCCCGCATACTCGACCTCATGGACAGGCACGAGGAATCTAAACAGATCTACTCCGCGCTGGCCGACGACGAAGCCACACCGCAGCTCATCGCAAAGTCAGCCGCCCGGAGGCATCGCAGCCCTTATAAAGAAAAAGATCTCGGCAGCGTGCTGCTGGACTTCACCAACGGAGATACGCTCGAGTAGCATCATTGCACGTTACCCCCGCATCGAAACGTATGGGGAATGGAGGAAAGATGAAATCACCTGAGATGGAGACGATGAGCATCGAACTCGAAGGCGGGATCGCGACCGTTTACTTCGACCGGCCCGAGAAGCTCAACGCCATGAACCAGACGATGTTCAGGGAGCTTGGCATAGCGGCGGATTTCGTGCGCGACGAGCCGGCGGTAAAGGTCGCCGTTCTTACCGGACGAGGCAGGGCTTTCTGCGCGGGGATCGACCTCGGCGCCGTCACGGACTTCAAAGACTCGAGCGCGGCGGAGTTCAGGACGATGGTCCGCCGCATGCAGCGGAACTTCCGGGCGTTCGAGCTCATCGAGAAGCCGGTCATCGCCATGGTGAACGGTCACTGCCTGGGAGCCGGCCTCGAGATAGCACTTGCGTGCGACATGATACTCGCCTCGACGGAGGCGACGTTCGGCCTGCTGGAGGTCAACATCGGCTTGGTCGTGGACCTCGGCGCCAGCCAGAGGCTCCCCCGCTACATCGGCATCCACCGTGCAAAAGAACTCATTCTCACGGGAAAAAAGATCGACGCCGAGGAGGCCGACAGGATCGGGCTCATCAATGCGTACTACCCGCCAGAAGAACTCGCGGGCGCCGTCCGCGCTCTCGCGGATCACTTCATGACGCTTTCGCCCGTTGCGGTCGGGCTCTGCAAGATCAACCTCGACCGCAGCAAGGGAGCCAGCATCGAATCCGGCCTGGAGTACGAGGCCCAGGCCCAGAGCATCTGCTTCAGCTACATGATGGACAAGCTCAAGCAAGGACAGGAAGAGGCCACCTAGATGTACGTTCGAAAACCGGGGATTGTCATAAGGCCGCCCTCCGAGGCGGGAAGTTTCCTGCTGCAGGTGACCTACGGGTGTTCGCACAACCACTGCGCTTTCTGCGCCACCTACTCTTTCACCAAGTTCGCGAGGCGCCCGTTCCCCGAGATCGAGGCCGATATCCGCGACGCAGCCACGCACAACCCGAACATCCGCAAGGTCTTCCTTTGCGACGGCGATGCGATGTGCCTCGATGCCCATGAACTGGAGCTGATCCTGGACCGCCTGGGCGAGAGCTTCCCCAGGCTGAAGCGCGTCGCTGTCTACAGCAACGCCCGCGACATCCTCAAGAAGACGCCGGCAGAGCTCGAGCTTCTCAGCAGCAAGAAGCTTACCCTGGGCTACCTGGGCCTCGAGAGCGGCAATGACGAGATCCTGGCCAGCATGCGAAAAGGAGCCACGGCTGACCAGATGGTCGAGGCTGTCCGAAGAGCGCAGGACGCCGGAATCGGCATGTCGGTGATCGTGTTGCTCGGGCTCGGGAGCTACGCGCTGAGCCGCGACCACGCGTTCGACTCCGCCAGCGTCGTCAGCCGGATGAACCCCCGTTACGTCAGCGCGCTCACCCTTATGCTGATTCCCAAGACTCCTCTTTATCACCGGCACATCAAAGGCGAGTTCGAGGTGATGGATGCCAGGAGCATCCTCCAGGAGCTGCGGTGGTTCCTTCAGGGAATCGACGTCGAGGGGCCATGCGTATTCCGTACGAACCACGCCTCGAACTACCTCCCGGTAGCCGGAAACCTGCCGCAGGACAAAGACCGGATGCTGGCCATCATCGACCGCGGCCTTCAGGACTCGTCCATGTGGCGCCCCGAATCCCGCCGCGCGCTCTGACAGAACCTGCCCAAACTATTCTTATGTTTCGAGCGAGGGGTGCCTTGTCCGACACACTTCAGAACCATCCTAAGCCAGGGGTGCCTTCTCCGGAGCGACGTCCGAGTCCGCGAGCGGAGCGACGGAGAAGGCACCCCTGGCGACAAACCTTTCACCCGAGAGGCGGAGAAGACACTCCGAGCGACTCTACCGGTCGGTAACCCGGTTCATCACTACACCTGAGCTTGGCTTCGGATGGAAATAGGTGGATTTCTGGGGCATCTTCTCGCCGTGGTCGGCGATGTCCCGGACCTGCTCCACTTTCGTCGGGTTCAGCAGGAACGCGGCGGCGCCCTTGCCGGAGTCAACGGCCTGAACCGCCTCCAGCGGGTCGCGCGTGAACACCATGGCCCGCTCGATCGACTCCCGGTCAGACTGGATCCCGAGCACCTTCTCGACGACCAGCTTCTGCAGGACAGTTACGTCGAGCTTCTTGTAAGCGGGCGAGAACTCTCCCTCGATCTCATGCTCCACGTCCAGGTTGCTCTTCCACGAAAGCAACAGGAACCTACCGTCCTTCAGGAAAAGCCCGAAAACTCGCGTGAAGGCGCCCGCCTCTTCCAGTTGACGCACCAGGTGAAAGACCTGCCCGCTCCTCGGTCCCTTAGGCACCTCCACCTCCGCGATCGTGAACCAGTTCTCGAGACCCTTCAGCATTGCCTCGACATCGAGGGCCTCCACATCGAGTAAGACCCTGTGCACCGGGAGCAGAGCAAGTCCCGGGTTCTCCATCTCGACGATCATCATCATGAGGAAGTTGCGCGGGTCCTCGTCGTCCGTAATCTCGCCACTCTCGCGATGACGCCGGCAGTAGTCCAGGGCAGTCTGGTACCTGTGATGGCCGTCGGCGATGTAAAGCGGTTTCTTCCTCAGGAACGTTGAGACCTTGTTGATGAACCCCTCGTCGGTGATACCCCAGACGTCGTGCGCCATCCCATCCTGCGTCTGGAATTGGGCCAGTGGGAACCGCTCCATCTCCGCCAGCATCGGGTCCCTCAGCTTCTCTGCCGGGTCGGAGTACATGGCATGCACGAAGCTCAGGTTCGCCTTCGTGTGCTCGAGGAGGTACGTGCGGTCGGTCAGAGGCTTCGGAAGGATGTTCTCGTGAGGCAGTATGCCTCCGTCCGAGAACTCCTCGAGCCTGACCCTCGCCACAAGGCCGGTACATTCCCGGTAGCTGCCCTCCATCAGGTACCGCTGCCGGTAGAGGTACATGCACGGCACTGAGTCCTGGATCAGTATTCTCTGCGCGAGCCACCTGTCGAGGAACTGAGCCGCTCGGACGTACGGCTGCTCCGCGTCCGCGTCGCTCTTCTTAGGCCTGTTCAGTATCAGCCTGATGACGTTGTAGGGGTGCTTGTTGTAGTATGCGTCGCGCTGTTCGGCATCGATGATGTCATAGGGCGGAGCCACCACCAGAGAGAGGTCCCCGATAGCCTCTGCGTTGTACCTTATTCCTCTGAACGGCCTGACGTCCGCCATAGT
>Ga0209747_1000258_pt1 | contig 28914 bp, 28 predicted proteins | sample BarGraNGADG00311_FD_184498 | JGI IMG/M metagenome (GOLD analysis project Ga0209747, IMG submission 184498) | Arctic peat soil microbial communities from Barrow, Alaska - Barrow Graham LP Ref core NGADG0011-311 (SPAdes) (version 2) | ecosystem: Environmental > Terrestrial > Soil > Wetlands > Peat...
AGAAAGAGAATGTGCTAAGTTGTAATTGTTAAGTTTACATAATATATATTATGGGACATTCAATTGTGAGAGCCTTTAGCGCGTGAGAGCCCATCTAAGGTATGATGTTGCTCGTTTTAATATGCTTGGCCGTTGCGCGAATGCGATTTCGCGCGTTTGTTCTGTTTGAGGCTGAAAAAAAACGGATGACGGTTTGGCCGCGCGACCAGTTGATCACTCGTGTTGCATCACGATGACTTAAATACCTGGGTTCCATTGCTAACCGTCATAGACCGCACCGGGGATGACGATAAGAATATGGGGTGGGTAGGCCCTTGCGGATTTACGACAAAGGCTAGCCGGCATGTCGATATTCAGTCTCGAAAAAAGCATGATGCGCACGAAGCTGAAGCGGGAGATCTTGAACGCAAAGGTCCGCTTCTTCGCCATCACCTTCGTCGTGGTCATCGGCGTCATGATATTCATAGCCTCGTCGATGTCGTACAGAAACCTCAAGACCTCCTACGAGTACACCTATAAGAAACTTAACTTTGCGGACTTTACGGTAAAGTCGGAGAGTATTCCGCAGTATGTCGTCGATAACGCCGACAAGACTCGCGGGGTCAAGCTTGCGACCGCCAGGGTCCGCAAGGACGTCTCGGTGCTGATGCCCGACGGCACCCATCTAGTCGGAAGGATAACGGGCCTCCCCTTCCAGAAGCCGATCGTCAACGACCTGCTCATGCAGGAGGGAAGGTATTTCGAGAAGGGCGACCACCTGGTCTGCATCGCCGAGAGCCACTTCGCGAAGTTCTACGGGCTGCACCCCGGCGATACCGTCAGTTACGTCAGGCAGGGCGTAAGCGTCCCGATGGAGATAATCGGGATCGCCGGAAGCCCCGAGTACCTGGTGCTCGCCGGCGAGAAGGGCGACTTCAGCCCTATGCTTTCCGCGTCCTCGATGGGGATACTCTTCGTCCCGCTCTCCGACGCCCAGTGGATGGCCGACCTCCCCCGCCAATACAACCAGGTCTGCTTCCTGGTCGACGACCCCGCGAACATGTCCCCCACTATGGCTTCCGTCGAGGACGCCATGAAGTACACAGGGATTACCGACGTCGTCACCCAAGCGCAGCACCAGGGCAACAAGATGATGAAGGGCGATCTGGAGGGTTTCAAGAGCTTCGCCCTCTTCTTCCCCATCCTGTTCCTCGGCATAGCCTGTTTCAGCATCTACATACTGCTCTCGAGGCTCGTCTACACGCAGAGGCCGTTCATCGGGGTCATGCGGGCGATGGGCTACTCCCGCCGGCAGATACTCTGGCACTACTTGTCATTCGCGCTGATAATCGGGGTCCTCGGCGCCGTCATCGGTGCGATAGGCGGGTTCGGCCTGTCGTATTTCATCACCAGCGTCTACGCGGGCACCATCGGCATCCCGATGGTGAAGATAACCATGTTCTGGGGCGTCCTCCTGCAGGGAATGGGTCTCTCGTTGGCGTTCTGCGCGTTCGCGGGCATCATGCCGGCCCTCAGTTCGGCCAGGCTGGACCCCTCCAAGGCCATGAGGGGCGAGATGCTGGAGCGCAAGTTCCAGAAGCCGCTGATGGAGAGGGTCATCCCGCAGATGTCCCGCCTGCCGATGTTCATCAAGGTCCCCATCCGCAACCTGTTCCGCAACAGGAGGCGCACTGTCTTCACGGTCATCGGACTGGTGTTCTCCGTGATGCTCGTGCTCGTCTTCCTGGGGACGCTGGACACCGCTGGCGACGCGCTCAACAGGGGGTTCCAGCTCAACAACCGCTTCGACTTTGTCGCCATCATCCTGGGCGGGAGGGACGCGGCACTCATAAGCAAGATAGAGAGGATCAAGGGAGTGGAAGCCGTAGAGCCCAACCTGGGTTATAACTGCAAGGTGCAGTGGGACGGCGGCACGGCGGAAACCGTCATGATGGGCCTGGAGCCCGATACCCGCATGAGGTATTTCTATTCGGCCGACCACAAGGAGGTGCGAATAACCGACAGGCACGTCCTGATGAACCAGTGGTTCAAGCTCAAGAAGGGCGTCCGCGAGGGCGACCGGATAACCATCAAGACGCCCTACGAGCAAAAGGCCTTCATCGTAGGGCCGTTCATCGAAGAGCCCATGGGCAACATGATCTACGTACCCCGGGACGAGGCCCGCGCCCTGCTGGACTACGGCACCACCACCCACGGCTCGTTCTACGTAAAGGCCAGGCCCGGCGAGTTGAGCGCCGCAAGGGACGGGCTCGAGAAGATCCCCGGGCTCGCTTCGATAATCGATCTAAAGGAGATCAAGCGCGAGGTCGACCATTACATGAGCCTGATGTACGTGATCATCTACGTGATGCTCGTGTTCGCCCTGATGATGGCGTTCACCCTCACCTTCAACACCATCACCATCAACATCCTGGAGCGCGAGAGGGAGATCGCGACCATCCGGACCATCGGGACCGAGTCCTGGAAGATCTCCGCCATGACGACCCTGGAGAACATGATCCTGGGCCTGCTGTCCATCGTCCCCGGGTTCATCCTCGGGGTGGCTGTCGCAAGGTACGCGATGAGCCTGCAGCAGACCGATTACTTCACTCTGACGCTAGTCGTGCACCCATCTAGCTTCGCGCTGGTCGCGGTGGGAATAATGGTCATACTGCTGGTGTGCCAGATACCGAGCCTGCGATATGTCAAGAACGTCGAGCTCGCCAGCGCGACCAAGGAGCGTGGCGGTTGAGGCGCCACTCCCCCACCGGACAGGCCATGTGGCCCATACGTTCTGCTATACTTCTCAGAGAGAGCCTCGAACCTTCTGACGCGCAAATCAGAGAATACAATGCCAGTGTATTTACGCGATAAAAGGGCGCTTCGCGCGCTCAGCATCGGCCTGATCGCCGCCGCGATGTTGGCGGCGTTTCTTCTCGCGCGGACCCCGGCGCCCGCGGCCGTTCAAAACAACACGGTCGAGTATTCGTTGAAGGCCAGGCCTGGCGCCGATCCGTCCGTCGATGTGCGGCTGACATTCAACCTTGGCGCAGGGTCTGAAGCGGAACTCGAGGTGCCCCCTAACGGGCAGGCGGCCGGCGGCGGACCTTCCGGCCCTACTTTCGAGCTTCTGTCAAAGCCGGTCTCTCAATATAAAGTCGAGCCTCTGCCTGAGGGAGGGTCGGGCTGGAGGATAAGCGCGACCTCTGCCGGGAAGGTGTCGATCGACTACAGGGTGGGGCTCGCCGCGTCGGAAGGCCCTCAAAACGCGTCAAGCGGGCCTGGGAGCGACGACAGCGCACTGATCGTGGTACCGGCTGGGTTGACGGTCTTGAGGGGCAGCGACGCGCTTCTCGTGCCCAGGAGCGCCAACGGCCGGCCTGTATCGGACGACTTCAGGGTGACCATTACCGGTATGGCTTCGGAGGACGCCGCGGCGCCGTTCGAGGCGACTGGCGGCAAGGCCGATTACATTATCTCCGGCGTGGATCCGTTGCTCGGTAACTACTATTCCTGGGGCAAGATGGCGACAGAGAAGTACAGGATGGGTTCCACCTCGGCCGGCATCTGGATGGCCGGCAACCTCTCCGGTCTGTCCGGCGACAAGAGAAAGGCTTACTGCTCGGATTTCACCGCCCTCTGCGACGAGCTCCAGAACGTGGCCGGCCAGAGGGCCGAATTGCCACTGCTCACGGTGGTCGTGGTCGACTCCCGCGATTCTGGCTATAAATCGCCCGCCGGACAGGCCCAGCTGGCGTCGGTAGCCTACACCGGAGCGGGGGACCGGCTCACCGGCGTGGGTGCCGAGACGGCATCCGCCGCGATCTTCGACCTCTGGAACAGGTGGTCCATGCTTCCGAAGAAAGGCGGCGAGGCGGAATGGTTCCAGGCGGGACTCTCCGGGCTCTATGGCCCGCGAGGCGCCGCCCTGGCAGGCCTTATTGACAGGGACCGCGCCTACGCCGATTTCGCCGATGTCTATTCCTCTTACGTCGCCAACCCACTCGCAAGGAAGACGTCTCTCCTCGACGCTCAAGGCTCGGGGGCGAGCCAGTTCGTGTCCGAAAAAGCTACCGTGCTGGTCGCGGCGATAGACAAGAGGCTGCGGGCTCAGACCGGTAACTCGAAGGACATCGACTGGCTGGTGGGCCAGATGGCTAAAAAGTACGACCACTTCAAGGGGCACGACTACACCCTGGTGGACGTCGAGGAGATGCTGGAGGACGCGACCGGAAAGAGCTGGGCGAGGTTCTTCGGCGACGGCGTCCGCGGCACCGCGATAATAGGCGCCTCCGCGTTCTCGCAGAGCGAGCTCTTCGGTCCGGAAGCGAGCGCGGGACGGAGGCTTACGTCCAGGGGCTCTGGCAAGAGCTGGCTCTTCCTGCTCATCGGGCTCGGGGTGATCCTCTCGGTTCCCATCGCCTTCGGCACCTACGTGCGACGCTCTGTAAACCTCGACCTGACGATGCCGAAGATCCTTCCTGACGACGACGAATAGCGCCCCCACCCCGGTTCGATCACGTGGCCGGGCCCTTCTTTGTCAACCTGCCAGAGACTTCCTGCGCGCCCATCCTGAGGTCGAACGCGTTGAGGTGGTGCGGGCAGGCCGTGTCGAACAGCACCTGGGCACGCGGCTCGAACTCACTGTCTCCGAGCCAGAGGATGAAGCACAGCGTGACCCGGGGAAAGAGCGCGAATGAAAAGCCGACGTCGCCGAACTCCTCGGGCTTTCCGCCGATCGACAGGCACGCCTCCTGGAATACCCGGGGGTCCGCCGTTCCGAAGACCCGTGCGACCGGGTCTTCGACGATCCTCTTGACCACCGGCTCGTAGAACCTCCCTTTGGGGAGCTCTCGGTAAGCGATCCAGTTTCCGGAGGGTCGAGTCCCGTCGGTCTTGCTCAGGTACAGCAGGGTGAGGAGCTTGAGGACGAAGCTGCCGAGCTCGGGCGGCGCCTCGACCGAGATCTCCGGGAAGCGTACCTCCACCTCGCCGGACAGAACCGGCACCACCATGCGTCCGGAGCCCGCGTCACCAGGGAACCAGAACGCGCCGGCGTAGGACGCCACCTGCGCCGCATCCGCGCTCTCGAGCACCGCCCTGGGCTCGTCGAACGGCGAGTCGCCCCATTTCTCGATGTCCATCGGTCCACCTCCGGCCGCATTCTAACGCATTTTACGTCCGGGCATGGCTGGAAGTAAGGCGGGAGCGCGGGGGTGGCGGCGGCGGTGATCAGAGCCCCGTGGAGCCGAAGCCGCCCTCTCCCCGCTCGGTGGAGCCGAGCCGGTCAACCTCGACGAAATCGACAGCCTCGACCTTCTGGAAGACCAACTGGCAGATCTTGTCGCCGCGGTGTATCACGAACGCCTCCACCGCATCGAGGTTGACCAGGATGACCTTGACCTCGCCACGGTAGTGCGAGTCGATGAGCCCGGGCGTGTTAACGATGCTTATGCCGTGTCGCGCGGCCAGACCGCTCCGTGGCTGGACGAATCCCGCGTAGCCATCGGGGATGGCCACCGCTATCCCCGTGGGCACCAGCGACCTCCGGCCGGGCTCGAGGGTCACATCGACCCGGCTGGTGAGGTCGTAGCCCGCGTCGCCGCGGTGGGCCTGGGCCGGCGTCTCGACCCCGGGGTCGAGCTTTATGAAATCGACGCGGAGCGACACGCGGTCAGGCGGCGTAGTTTGCTATCTCGCTGGCGCGCGGTACGTGGCACCGCCACGACTTGACCACGTTGTCGTGCGCGTCCACCAGCACCATCGAGGGCGTGCACAGCACGCTGTGAAACGCCGCCTCCGCCAGCCCCTCGCTCTCCTCGAGGTCGAAGATCTTGCTGAACGGGAACTTGCGCGCTACCTCCTTAGCGGCCGGGCAGCTCGGACAGTTCTCCGTAACGAACACCTTCAGTAACATCTTGTCCTCCCCCTCCTCTCAACGGGGTGCGCAGGCGCTGCCTGAGCTCCCCCAGCTTACCCTTGTTCCACGTTGATACCTTGGAGTAGTACCCGACTATCCTGGTGATGCCGTAGGTGTCGGTGGAGCCGCACAGCGGGCACTCCTCCGATAGCCCCCGGCTTGTGCGGTTGCACGAGTTGCACACCGTGAACTCGGGGCTGAACGCTATCTGCGCGGCGTTCGTCTCGAAGAAGGTCTTCTCGACGAACTTCCTGACGGAAGCCGCCGACGGCTCGTGCTCGCCCAGCCAGATGTGGATGATCGCGCCGGCCTTTATCAGCGGGTGGAAAAGGCTCTGCTTACGCACGCGCTCGATGTAGTCGATGGGAGCGTCCGTGGCCAGATGGATGCTGTTCGTGTAGTAGTACTCGTCGCTGGCGACGTCGCCCTTGACGACCTGGCGGGCCTGGGCCGGGAAGTACTTCATGTCGAGCTTGGCCAGCCGGTATCCGCTCGACTCCGCGGGCGATTCCTCGAGCACCAGGCTAATGCCGTGCTTCTTCGAGAGCCTCTCACAGACGAGGTTCATGTGGGCTACCACCCTCAGCCCGAAACGCAGCGCGCCGTCGGACTCGTGGAGCTGCTCTCCGTAGTGGTACTGGACCAGCTCGTTCAGGCCCAGCAGCCCCGCCAGGTAGGTGAGCCGGTCGGTCCTCAGGTACGACTCCCCGTCGTGCTGCATGCACAGCAGCGAGACGGGCCCCTCTTCCCCAAGCGCCATCAGGCTGTCGATGAACCTGCGCTTCTGGAGGTGCGCGCGTGCCACCATCTCGAGCGTCTTCTCCAGCTCGCTGAAGAGCATCTCGTCCGAGCCCTGCGCCCGGTACGCCAGACGGGGAAGGTTGATGGTTATGTTCTGCAGCGCCGAAAAACGCAGCTTCTCGGGGGTGAGCGCCTCGATCAGGTCCTCCTCGCGGAGCCTGAGCTTCAGCCTGCAGCATTGCGAGACCGTCACCTCGTCCCCCCTGTCGAAGACAAAGTAGGTTATGCCCTGGCGACTCGCCACCTCGCAGGCCAGCTCGAGGAAATCCTCCCAGCCCTCGGTCTTGAAGAAGTCGTCGTTGATGTGCAGGAGCGGCTTGGGGAACACGAAGGTCTTGCCCATCGCGTCGCCGTCCATGTAGACCTCGAAGAGCGCCCTCAGGAAAGCCTGCGACTCCTTCTCGTACGCCGAGTACGTCTTGCCCGTCGGGACGCCACCCGGCCCGATCGCCGGCGAGTCCGCAAGGTGCCGCGGGACGTTCCAGTAGAGGTTGAAGTCGGTGAACACCACCTGGCTGCCGCGCGCGCCCGCGAGCTGGTTGAACTCGAATATCAGCATCTGGGCGAGTTGCTTGAGCCTTTCGTAAGGGACGCCCACCAGGAACGGCGCGAAGAAGACGTTCACCGCCTCCCAGCCGATGGCGCCCGCGTAGTACGACTGCAGCGTCGAGGCCATCTTGACCATGTGCCCTATCAGCACCTCCGGGTGCCGCGCCGGGCTCGAGGTGGACGTTATGTTCGGCAGCCGCAGCCCGAATTTCTTGACGTACTCGAGCGAGTGCCCGCCGCAGTAGGGGCGAATGCAAAACCCGAGGTCGTGCAGGTGGATGTCGCCCTCGTAATGCGCTCGCGAGACGTCCTCGGAAAAGACCTTCTCCAGCGCGTACTGCTTGAGCACCGACTCGGCAATGGTGAGGTTGATCGACTCGGGGTTGTGGGTGGTATTGCTGTTCTCCCTGTTGGGCTGCGTGATGATGTTCTCGACGTCGAACATCGGGAGGCCCAGCATGGTGTGGCGCTCCATCATGTGCGAGAGCCCGCGCTCCACGAACTCTATGTCGATCAGCTCGCGGATGAGGCTCGTGGTCACGCGCGTTTGGCCGGAGGCCACCAGCGTCTGCTCGACGTTGTCGGCGATCTCGGCGGCCAGGTCGGGCGCCGCACACGCCTCGAGGATTATCGAGTCGACTATCTTCTGCTTGTCCCAGAGGTTTATCTCCATCTGGGACGTCGTGCTTACCTGGAGCGCGATATCGGTCGCGTCCCCGGCCGCGTGGTACGAAAAGTCCCCGTGGCTGTTGAGGATCTGTATCCTTTGCGTCACTGCCGCTCCTCTCCTTTCCGCCTCGATCTGCCGTCCGTTACCCCGGTGCCCCCGGGGACCCCTTTCCCGCGAGTCCGTCCCCAGGTCCGGAGCCCGGCCCGGAAGCGTCTTCTTCGTCCGGCTTGAGCACGTCCAGCTCTTTTCCGAACTCGCTGACGTTCCCGAATCTCTTGTACACCGAGGCAAAGCGCACGTACGCCACCTCGTCTATCTGCCTGAGCTTGTCCATCACCAGCTCGCCCACCACCGAAACGGGAAGCTCTTTCTCACCCCGCCTCATGATGGCCTCTTCTATCTCGTCCAGCGCCTTCTCGATGACCTCGGCGGGCACGTCCAGCTTGTTGCACGCCTTGAACATGCCGCTCGCGATCTTCATCCGGTCGTAAGGCACCGCCCTGCCGTCCCGCTTGATGATGGTCACCTGGACCTTCTCCCGCCTCTCGAAGGTAGTGAAGCGCTGGCCGCAACTCTCGCAGCGCCTCCTCCTCCTGATGGCGGCCCCCTCATCGACCCCTCTCGAGTCGATGACTTTCGTCCTTGGGTTACCGCAGTAAGGACACCTCATGGCCTCTTCCCGCTCCCCTCGAGGGACAATGGTCCGTGATACAGCTTGTACACTTCCCTGGAAACATCCCTGTGCCACGAAACCACATTTAGTGCTTACAGCATTTTAAACGCACAACATGGAGGGGTGTCAAGATTAATCTTGTAAAATAAATACCTTCCGCGCTGGTCAAGGGTTGGTGCCAGCAATCAACTTTGATTGAAGGTTTAATTCTTTCTTTTGCGGCAGGTCGAAGCTGTATGGACCGGCCAGACTCTGCCATGACACGGCGGCCTCAGGTTCGTCGTATGCTCTGCTTTCCCCTTCGGCGTCGGGGACCCGGGCTTTATTATTCCTCCATCTCGGGTTGAGGCATACGCGCATCGGCGATCGATATCCGGACCTGCCGGGCGTGGAACTTTGACCTCGAATCCAGCAAAAATAATCGGTCAGCTTTAAGTACAGGTTGAATCAGTCCTGCCAGTTACTGGCGATTTCAGGTGGTGCTTCCGAGATGTAGCCGCTGTACCGGTCGGCCTTCTCGGCCGGCATGCCCACCCTCATCACGATCCTGTCGCCTGATACCTCGGTGTGGCTGACGAAGCCGTCGCGGTACACGGAGGCTATGATATCGCCGCGCCCGGCCGGTATGGACAGCGTCAAATTGAAGAGGCTCGTAAGGTTGTCGGCTATCCCGGCAAGCAGCTCGTCAATGCCCTCCCCCGTGCGAGCCGATATAAACCGGGCCGAAGGATACCTCCGGCGCAGGAAGAGCCGCTGCTGCGGTTCAAGAGTGTCCACCTTGTTAAGCGCGATCACCCTGGGGGTGTCGGATGCGCCGAGGTCCGAGAGCACCTCGTCGACGGCCTGCATCCTCTCCCCGATGAACTCCTCTCCCCTTGCCTCTACCACGTGGATGAGCAGGTCGGCCTCCCTCACCACCTCGAGCGTCGAGCGGAAGGCGGCGACCAGCTCGTGCGGGAGCTTCCGGATAAAGCCGACGGTGTCCGAAAGAACGGCAGTCCGCCCGTCGGCGAGGACGAGCCTGCGCGTGGTCGAGTCGAGCGTGGAGAACAGCTGGTCCTCGACCAGGACGCCCGCGCCGGTGAACCTGTTGAGCAGGGTCGACTTCCCGCTGTTGGTGTAACCCACCAGGGACACAGAAGGGAGGCCCGCCCTGATCCTCTGCTTGCGCTGGGTGGTGCGGACCGACTCCATCTGCGTCAGGTCCGCCTCCAGCTTGCGCATGCGCTTTCGGATCCTGCGCCTGTCGACCTCCAGCTTTGTCTCGCCCGGCCCGCGCCTCGTGCCGATCCCACCGCCCATCCGCGACAGCTCGACCCCGCGCCCGCGTATCCTTGGAAGGAGGTACGAGTATTGAGCGAGCTCAACCTGCGTCCTGCCTTCCCGTGTGTGGGCGTGCTGGGCGAAGATGTCGAGTATGAGAGCCTTCCTGTCTATCACGCGCGCGCCCAGCGCCGAGGAGAGCCTGTCCTGCTGAGACACGGTCAGGTCGTTGTCGAATATGACCAGGTCGGAGTCGGTCGCCTTGACGAGGGTTCCGGCCTCCTTGACCTTGCCCGAACCGAGTACAGTAGAAGGGTTGTACGAGGTCCTCTTTTGCAGGATGCTTCCCTGTACCTGCGCCCCTGCGGTCTCGGCAAGGGCTTCCAGCTCCGCCAGCGATTCCATCGCTTCCTCGTCGGACTCGTCGGGGAGCTGTACGCCGATGATCACCGCCGCTTCCGCGCCTCGTGTGTCCGGACCGAGCCCCGCGTCCAACTTCAGAATACCGCCTTAAGCCTGTCGACCGCCTCTACGATGCGCTCCAGGGCCACCGTCAGGGATATCCTTACGTAGCCCTCGCCCGATGGGCCGTAGGCGTTGCCGGGGGTGAAGAAGACCCCTGCCGTGTCGAGCACATGCTTCGAGAAGCCGACCGAGTCGAACCCGTCGGGGACCGGCATCCAGATGTATATGCTGCCGCGCGGCGGGGTGACCTTCCAGCCTAGTGAGGAGAGCTCCCTCACGAGCATGTCGCGCCTCATCTGGTAGAGTTCCGTCATCCGCGCGGAGACCGTGTGCTCCTGGTCGAGCGCCCTTGCGCCGGTGAGCTGGATGGGGGTGAAGATGCCGGAGTCTATGTTGGTCTTCACCACGCCCAGCGCCTCGATGGCGTCGGCGTTGCCGCAGGCGAAACCGACCCGCCATCCGGTCATGTTGAAGGTCTTCGAGAGCGAGTGGAACTCCAGCGCGCATTCCCTGGCGCCGTCTATCTCGAGGATGCTCGGGGCCGTAAAGCCGTCGAAGGTTATCTCGGAGTAGGCGTTGTCGTGCGCCAGCAGCAGGTCGTTATCGCGCGCGAAGCCGACCGCCCCGGCAAAGAATTCTCTGCCAGCCACGGCCCCGGTCGGGTTGTTCGGATAGTTGAGCCAGAGGATCTTCGATTCCTCGAGAACGGCCCGTGGCACCTCGTCAAAGTCAGGGAGGAATGCGTTCTCCTCCCTGAGCGGCAGCCAGTAAGGCCTGGCGTCGGCCAGCAGCGAGCCCATCGCGTAAACCGGGTAGCCGGGCTCGGGGACCAGCGCGGTCTCACCGCAGTCCAGCACGGCCAGCGCAAGGTGGGCGATCCCCTCTTTTGAGCCGATCAGGGGAAGCACCTCCCGCTCCGGGTCCAGCGCGACCCCGAAGCGGCCCTCGAACCATCGAGCGATCGTCTCCCTGAAGACCGGCAGCCCGAAGTACGAGGGGTAGCGGTGGTTCTCCGGCTTCGCGCATTCGACCGCCATCAGATCGACCAGCGAGGCCGGCGTGGGCTCGTCGGGGTCACCCACCCCGAAGCTTATGACGTCGACCCCGGCCGCCTCTTTCTCGGCTATCTTCCGGTCGATCTCGGCGAACAGGTACGGTGGTATCCGCTCGAGCTTTTTCGAGAACCTCATCAGGCCATACCTCTTTCGCCGGCGGTCTCCCCGATGAAGACACGCCTCGCCGGGCCCGTCATGCGTACGCCGCCGTCCCAAACGATCTCCAGATCGCCTCCCGGCAGGCTGACCGTCACCTTGCCGGCGACCAGCCCGTCGAGGGTCGCGGCCACCACGGCGGCGCACGCGCCGGTCCCGCACGCCAGCGTCTCACCCACCCCGCGCTCCCACACCCTGACCTCCAGGTGCGAAGCGTCGATGACCCGGGCGAACTCGACGTTGGTCCTGTTCGGGAACAGGGGGTTGACCTCGACCGCGGCGCCGATCGTCTGAACCGGGTACGCATCCATGTCGTCTACGAAGAAGACGCAGTGGGGGTTGCCCATCGAGACGCACGTCGCCGGCATGACCAGCGTATCGTCCACCTCGATGTCGACGCCGACCGCCTTCTCGTCAGGTGGCCCCTCCATCGGTATGGCCGAGCGCTCGTAAGCCGGTGCACCCATGTCGACGGTGAACGCCGCTGCCCCGGCCCGCTTGCCCGCGGGAGTCACCGTCCTGGGGCCGACCGCCGTCTCCACCGTCAGGCTCCGCCCGTCATCGCCCCCGAGCATCCCCTCGTCCAGCGCGAAGAGCGCGAGCGCCCTCAGGCCGTTGCCGCACATCTCCGCCTCGCTCCCGTCAGCGTTGAAGATGCGCATCCGCATATCCGCGGCGCGCCCGGGCAACAGGACTATCACGCCGTCCGCCCCCACGCCCCTGTGCCTGTCGCACAGCCACCTAACCTTCCCGGGGTCGAGCGACGGCTCGCCATTGAGGCCGTCGAGCATGATGAAATCGTTGCCGGTAGCCTCGTACTTTGAGAACCGCATCTCCACACTTCCTCAGAGATATTCGCTGAAGTATTCGAGCACCATCCCCGCGGTCTCGTCCAGCGAGCTTTCGACGTCTTCCATCGGGTCGTCGACGTCGGCCTGGACCACGAACCACTTTACTCTCGGGTCCCTCCTGAACCACGTAAGCTGGCGCTTCGCGTAGTTGCGCGTACGCTGCTTGATGTCACTTACGACCTCTTCGAGGGTGAGTTCACCGTCGAGATAGTCGAGCATCTGAGCATAACCGATGGCCTCGCCGGCCGTGCTGCCCCGTTTCAGGCCTGCCTCCTGGAGCCTCCGGACCTCCTCCTCCAGCCCGGCCTCCATCATCCAGTCGACCCTGGCATCGATCAACCGATAAAGGAGCGCCCTCTCCATTTCGAGTCCGGCCGTCCAGAGCTCGTAGGGCGACTCGTAATCGCTCCAGGAATGCTGCCTCTCGGACATCAGCCGGTCCCCTTCTCGCGCGACCTGTATCGCCTTCAGTATCCTGCGGCGGTTGCCGGCCGACATCTGAGAGGCCGCGCCAGGATCCATCTCGCGGAGCAGCTCGTAAAGCTCGCCGGTCTCCATGTCCTCGAGCTCTTCCTCGACCTCCGCGCGATAGAGCTCGTCCCCACCGACGTTCGCGAAATCAAGGTCGTCCACCACGGCACGGAAATAGAGGCCCGAACCCCCGACCATCATCGGCTTCTTCCCCCGGGATGCGACGTCCGCTATCGCCCGGTCGGCCATCTGCTTGTAGAGGGCGGCCGAGAAGTTCTCCGACGGGTCTATCACGTCGAGCATGTGGTAAGGGACTGACGCCCTCGTCTCAGCGTCCGGCTTGGCGGTTCCCCTGTCCATGCCCCTGTAGACCTGCATCGAGTCGACCGATATTATCTCCGCCCCCACAGCGGGCGCCACGACTCCGGCGACCCTGGTCTTTCCGACCGCGGTCGGCCCGACGATCGCAAGTATGGTGGTCCCCGGTTCAGGTGAATCAGCCATCAGGAAGATTCCTTTCGCTTGTGCCCGTGAAAGGTCAGTATGCCCTACTCGTGCCTCGTAACCCTGAAGCGCTGCAGCTTCACCGGGTCGCCGGACGAGATGCAGGCTTTCATCATAGCGATACGGACTTGCTCCTCGGCGGTGTCGACCCCCTCGAGGTCCGGCAGCAGGAGGCCGGAGCGAGACCCCGAGCGGACGATGACCCCGTAGACCTTCGGGTCGAGGTAGCTTATATCCGGTATGTCCTCCGGCTCCTCGAGCACGTCCACCGAGTAGGACAGTTTTTCAAGCTCGCCGGGCCCCACGGGCGGGAAGCGCGGGTCGCGCGTGGCGCTGCTTATCGCGTTGTTTCGTATCTCCTCGGCGAGGTTGTCCGCAGTCGGGAGTATCGTACCTATGCAGCCTCTCAGCTCGCCGTTGTACTTGAGGCAGACGAAAGCCCCCGCCCTGCGGTCATTCAGCTCACCGGGCGATCCAGCCACGTCGGCGATCTTCCCCTCCCTGACGAAAGACTCGACCGCCTTCTTCGCCAGCTCCGCGTGCGGGCTCTGTTCTTTTTCAGTCATGTCACGTCCCTGTCGTCTCTAGGGGCGGGTGAGTTTGCGCGCTGGGTCCTCGGCCACCGGCAGCGCGCGGGCCACCATGTAGCCGACCCCGAACGGCCCCTCGTACGAGAGGACTTCGGTCTTGACCGAGTGACCGTCCAGCGCCCCGGCCAGCGCGAATACCGACCTCAACCCGCACTCCCCCGCCGCTTCGATAAGTGCCGGGTCCAGTTCGAAAAGCTCCGCGAACCTGCCCGAACCCACTATCCCTACGATGGCTCGGTCGAACTCCTCACCCCTCACGTCATAGCCGGCGGGAGCTCCAGGCAGCAGGCGGTGCGACAGGTCGCCCGACGCGATGAAGACCGTCTTCCGGCCCGTCGCTTCCGATGCCTCGCGGATGGCCAGGCCCACCTGGTAGTGACTCCAGTAGTCGAGGAAGGAGATCGAGACGCCGACCAGCATATACGAGGGCGGGGCGAGGAAATACAGCGGTACCAGCATGCCGTGGTCGATCTCGGGGGCCGCCCCCATGAGGCCACGGTCCGCCGTCCCGCCCGAAGCCACCGGCATGCCCCGCGCCTTGATGAAGTCGCGGATCGCAGAGGCCAGCTCCTCGTCCCCCGGCGCCTGGATGCGGACCTGGGGCGCACCGAACTGCCTGAAGGAGCCGGTCATCTCCCTGTCGGCCTTGACGATGAACGCGTCGGAGTAGACGGGGCTGTGCGGCGACATCACCACCAGCGTGTCCGGGCCGATGCCGGCTATCTCAGAAGCCAGCCGCGCGAGCGCCCCGGCGCTCGCAGCGACCTTGGACACCTCGCCCTTGCCGACCTCCGGGACCAGTATCGGCGGGTGCGGGGAAACGCAACAGAGACTCAGTGACCCCAAGACAGACCTCCGCTCGCTGATCGCCCTACTTACCCCTGACTATCCTGAACGCCGATTTCCGGGCCTTCTCGAAGGCTCCCTCGGTTCGCGCCTCGACGTATACCCTTACCAGGGGCTCGGTCCCCGAAGCGCGTAGCAGGAGCCAGGTGTCGGCCTCGGTCATCACCTTCACACCGTCCCTCAAGTCAACCTTTACGACGTCCTCGTCCCCAATCCTCCGCGGCGGTGTCTCCCTCAGGGATTCGAGGAGCTCGTCCTTGGCATCGTCGGCTATCGGCAGGTCGATCCTCTCGTTGTAGCAAGGGCCGAACTCGCGATAGATGTTGGCGAGAAGCTCCGAGAGCGGCTTCTTGAAGCGGGCCGCGATCTCGATGAGGATGAGCCCGGCGACCAGCCCGTCCTTCTCCGGGATGTGGCCTGCCATGCTCATCCCGCCCGACTCCTCGCAGCCCATGATTATCATCTTCTGTCGCATCAGCTCACCGATGTACTTGAAGCCCACCGGGGTCTCGATGACCCGGCACCCGTTGTGCTCGGCTATGGTGTCGAGCATGTGCGTGGTCGCGACCGTCCTGGCCACCGCGCCCCCGGTGGGCTTGTACGTCAGCAGGTACCAGAGCATCAGCGTCAGGGCCTCGTTGGAGCTGAGGCACTTGCCCAGCGAGTCCACCACCCCGAAGCGGTCCGCGTCGCCGTCCAGGGCGACGCCGACCTCGGCCTTGTTGTCGATGACCGCCTTGCGGCATTCCTTGAGGTTCTCCTCGGTGGGCTCAGGGAGCAGGCCTCCGAACTCCGGGTCCATGTAGGAATGGAGCGGCACGGTGATGCAGTCCATGTGGCTGAGTACCCTCATGAAGATGTTCTGGCCGGACCCGTACATCGGGTCGAACAGCACCTTCACCCGAGAGCGTTCGATGACCGCTCTCTCGACCAGTCCGAGCAGCTGCTTGATATATTCGTTGGACACGTCGAGCTTTTTCAGCGGTCCGATGGTGCGCTCCGGAGGCGGCTCCGTGATCCCCTCGTCCACCAGCGTGCCTATCTCCCACTCGATGTCGTCGGTGATGTCGACGGTGGCGGGCCCAGCGTAGTGCGGTATGAACTTGATCCCGTTGTACCGGGGCGGGTTGTGGCTGGCCGTTATCATTATCGCGCCTGCCGCCCCGACCTGCCTCACCGCGAAAGCCGTCTGCGGCGTGGGGCAGAACGTCTCCATCTTCAGCGCCGCGATCCCGTTCCTTACCAGCACGTCGGCTACCACGTTCGCGAACGCCTCCGAGTGGGTCCTGGTGTCGTAACCGATCACGCAGCCCTTCCTGGCGAGCTCCTTCTCGTAAAGATAATTGCAGATCCCCTGGGTCACCAGCGCGACGTTCTCCCGGGTGAAGTCCTCGTCGACCGTCGATCGCCATCCGTCGGTGCCGAAGGTTATCTCTGCCGCCAATCTCATCACTCTCCCGGAAACGTGCCGCCCGACCGCGGGGCCTCGATGCGCCCCAGTGTCATGTCACATCGCTGTCAGCTTGATCTCGGCCTCGTACCTGTCGAGTATATCGCGGCACTCGGCTTCTTCGCCCGCCTCCGCGTACAGGTGAAGGAGCGGCTCTTCCTGGTCGGGTATAACGAGGACCCAGCGGTCCGGCGCCCAAACGATCTTGACGCCGTCGGTCGAATCTATCCCGTCCCCGTGGTGGGCCTCCAGCAAATGCCGCATCACGGTGCCCTTGTTCTCCCAGGAGGTCACCACCTCGCGCCTCATGAGGTGGTAATCCGGCAGCGCCTCCTTGAGGCCCGACACGGTCTCTCCCGTCGCCGCCAGCATCTCGAGCAGCTTCGAGAAGGTGAGCATGGCGTCGTAGGACGGCAGGAAGTCCGGGAAGATGAACCCGCCGTCGCCGGAGCCCGCGAACACCATTGCGTCCCGGCTCGCCGAGGCCATCAGGCTGGACCGGTCCACACGAGTCCGCACCACGGAGAAGCCCCTCTCCGCTGCGACCCTGTCGATCACGGCCGGCTGGTTGACCGGTATGGCGATGTCTCCCTTGGGGCTCTGCCTCGTCAGCAGCTCTATCATCGCGAGGAGGAGGTCGCTCCCCGCAAGTATGGAGCCGCGGTCATCGACCACCGCCAGCCTCTCGGCGCCGTTGTCGAACAGCAGTCCCATGTCCGCCTGGAAGCTGAGCACCACCTCGCCCAGGCGTTTGAGCGACTCCTCGCGTGAAGGCCTCGCGGTGAGCAGCCTCTTCTCGTCCGTGTAGGCGTTCAGGCTCAGGACCTCACAGCCGAGCTTGCCCAGCAGGCCCGGCAGTATAAGGGACGCCGCTCCGTACCCATAGTCGAAGACGACCTTGAACGCGCGCTCCTGGATCGCCTCCAGGTCGAGCCGCTCGGCCACCGCCTGCACGTACGATTCGCGGGCGCGCGCCGGGTAGTAGATCTCCCCCAGCTCGTTTAGAAAGGCGCGCCGGAAGTCGTTGCGCGTGTAGATCCTCTCGATCTCCCTGCGCGCTCCCTGGTCGAGGTCCAGCCCCTCTTCGTCGAAGAAGTTGATCTCTATCCAGAGAGGGTCGCGGTCGCTGGTGCGCGTGTCGACCCCGCCCTGGTCGCTGTGGCTGTCGACCGTAAAGCGGTTGACAGGGGCTGCGCTCACCTCGAGGTCGCGGCAGTGCACGCCCGAGCCGTTGATGCCCGCCATGAGGGCGCGCTTGATGATACGGGCCGAGCGGGTGCCGTCCCTGCTGGTCACCACCTGCGAGTTGACCGGCAGGAACGAGCCGTACGCCATCCCGAGCCGGACCGCCTTCTCCGGGGTTATATCCACGTTGACGAGACCCGCGACCCCGCGCTTGCCAAAGAGCGACCTCATGCCGCGGGACTCCCAGATGATGCTCGTGTTTACGGTCGCGCGCGAATCGACTGTCTTGAACGGGAATATCAGGACTCCCTGGTCGATCATCGCGCTTTCGCCGACGAGGCAGTCGTCGCCCAGCACCGCCCCCTCGTCTATACGGACGCCGGACTTTATGTCGCAGTTCCTGCCGACCACCGCACCCCTGATGTGGCAGGATGGCCCGACGTAGGTGTTGTCCATCAGCACGGACCGGTGCAGGAAGTTGTCGCTCTTGATGACCACGTTGTTGCCCACCACAGTGTACTCGCGCACCTTGGTCATGGCCTCGACCTTGACGTGGTTTCCGAGCAGGGCGGGCCCGCTGATCTGCGCGGAGTCGTCAATCTCGACGCCGTCTCCCACCCAGACGTTGTTCTCAAGCCTGTGACCCGGCACGTTGACGTCTATGAGGCCGTCGAGGATGTCCCGGTGGACCCTCAAATACTGCTCCAGGTTGCCTACGTCGCACCAGTAACCGTCTGCCACGTACCCGTAGAGCGGGAACCCGTCCGCGAGCAGCCTCGGAAACAGGTCCTTGGAAAAATCGTACGGGCGGTCGTCGGGTACGTAGTCGAGGATCTCCGGCTCTATTATGTATATCCCGGTGTTGATGGTATCCGAGAAGACCTCTCCCCACCCAGGCTTCTCGAGGAAGCGAGTGACCTTCCCGTCGCCGTCGGTGATGACGATGCCGAACTCGAGAGGGTTGGGCATCTTCTTGAGCACTATGGTCACGGCCGCGCCGCGCTCGCGGTGGAACTCCGCGGCGGCCGCAAGGTCGATGTTCGTCAGCGCGTCCCCGCTTACGACGATGAACGGCTTGTTCAGGAAAGACCTCGCATTTCGTACGCTGCCGGCGGTCCCCAGCGGGGTCTCCTCGATCACGTAGGCGATGTTGACCCCCCACGCCTCGCCGTCACCGAAGTAGTTGGCGATGAGTGTGGGAAGGAACTGGAGCGTGACGACAACGTCCTCGAGGCCGTGTCTCTTCAGCAGCTCGACCAGGTGGACCATGAGCGGCTTGTTGGCGACCGGGACCATGGGCTTCGGCTGGTTGCTCGTGAGCGGCCGCAGCCGGACCCCCTGCCCGCCGGCCATCACCACTGTTTGCATGTCGACTTTCCCGGCTTCCAAATGCACCGCCTGCCTGGGGTTTACGAACCTGCCACCGCCGGGCCCTCTTCGCCCTCTTCGCCCTCCCTGACCGCCTCGAGCGCCCTCGATACGTAGACACCCGAGGCCGCGAGTGACCACGCCATACCGACCGCGAACAGCCACAGGCCGATGGTCTGCCATGACAACGGGGAGGTGAAGTCGTAGCCTTCGAAGCCCCTGCGGCTCCCCTCGTGCGGAGGCTTGGACAGGATGAGGCAGCCCAGGGCGACTAACAGCGTCGCCGTCGCCACCTTTCCCGTCCAGTGCACCGCCACCTTGGACCGGTCCATCTTGCCGATAAGAGGGTATCCTGCCGCCATCACCACGTCCCTTCCCAGCACCGTGCCCATGAACGGCAGCGGGAGTATCCTCATAGAGTAAAGGGTCACCAGGGCCGTCCCGATGAAAAGCCGGTCCGCCAGCGGGTCGGCGGTGATCCCGAACTTGCTGATCGTCCTTGTGTGGCGCGCTACATATCCGTCGGCCCAGTCGGTCGCCGCCCCGAAGCCGAACAGCCCAAACGCCACCATGCGATACGTGCGACGGTCCTTCGACCTCATCATGAAAAAAGCAAAAAGAGGTGATATCAGGACCCTGAGCATCGTAAGAAAATTGGCCATCGGCACCCCCCGTTAGCGGTCTCCACTCACACCCGCGCGCAAAGCGTCGGCGCCCTGCCACGGGAGTATAGAAAGTTTACCATCAACGGGGTTCAAAGCAACTTCCCGGGTGCCCGGTCGCTTTGACGGGATTCTGCGGGGATCGGGCGCGGACGGACGGGCCGGTGGTTCAGGAGCCCAGGTTTCTCTTCCTCATGTAGCGGCGCCAGAGAAGGTCACGGGTCCGGGATGTCGCGCTGCCCATCGCGGAGAACACGGCGACGAGGATCGCCGCCACCACGAGGTCCACGCCGATCACCAGCACTATCAGTCCGCACACGGCCATCGCCGAGTTTACCTGGACCCGCCCCACGTAAGCCGCGATCACCAGGCCGAGGCCGACCAGGGTGACACCCAGTCCCGAGGCGCCCAGGACCAACGGACGCCTGTACCACCTGGGCTTTTCCGGCTTGCCGACATCCTGTCTGAAGGGGATTACTTCCAAAACTTTTACTGCCCGCTTAGCATTTACCATTGATAATAAGCTTCGTGCATATTATCAATTAATAGAATGTCTTAGGAAACCCTCCGCCTCCAGGCCCTCCTGAGCTGCAAGGCCTCGGTGCTGGTGCGCGGAGCACGGAAAGAGAGCCCGATAGAAGCGCCAGAGGATTATACCGAGAGACGTACTCTATACAGGATCAGCAGGCTGCTCGACGGCGGCGGCGACGTCAACGGGGCCGGGGAGGATGGATGGACCCTGCTGCACCATGCCTCGCTGGCGGGCTATTTCTCGGTAGCCGAATATCTTCTTGACCATGGAGCTTACGTGAACATGCAGACGGTGTCCGGCGGCACACCGCTCCACCTTGCGGCCCAGGAAGGGCACACCGACATCGCCGACCTGCTGCTGCGCTGGGGAGCGGACCCGAACATGATGGACGTCTGGGACGCGCCTCCGATCCACGGTGCCACCTGGAACGGCCACACCGCGACGGTCGAGTTGCTGGTGAAGAGGGGCGCCGACGCGTACGCGCTCGACGAGGATGGCTGGATGACGCTACACTTCGCGGCGTTGTCGGGATACACCTCGATGGTCAAGGTCTTCCTCGAACGGGGACTCTACGTCAACGCCCGGACCGAGACAGGGGCGACCGCGCTGCATCTCTCTGCGCAGGAAGGACACCTGGAGACGACCAGCGTTTTGCTCCAGCACGGGGCCGGCATCGATGCCATGGACTACCTCAACGGCAAGACGCCGCTTCACCTCTCTGCCTGGGGAGGGTACGAAGAGGTGTCCCGGCTGCTGATCGGGGCGGGCGCCGAACCCGACGCCTCGACCGACGACGGATGGACGCCGCTGCACTTCGCCTCCCTCGAGGGAAGCCTCCCGGTCATCGCCCTGCTCATCGAAAAGGGCGCGGACATCGGCGCCAGGACCGATAAGGGCGGGTCCCCCCTGCACTGCGCCGCCCAGGAAGGGCACGTGGCGTGCGTCGAGTTCCTGTTGAAAAGCGGCGCCGACCCGAACGCGAGGGACGAACTGCTTGGCAAGACCCCCCTGCACCTGGCGACATGGAACTCGCACGACGAGGTGGCCGAACTGCTCGTGAGTTGGGGCGCCGACGAGATGGCGGTCGACGACTGGGGAACGCCACCGACACGACACGTAACCGAGGGCCGGCACGAGAGCTCCGTGAAAGGGACCCATCAGCAGGAAGACTGAAACGGTCGGCATCGCGAGAACGAGTTCCGACCAGGGGGGCGAGGGATGTCAGGCGGCTTTCGAGCCCTCCAGGGCCTTCTCCACCGCCGTGGCGAGGTTTATGAATCTCTTCGTATCTTTGAAGACGTAGGCCAGGGCCCCGTGACTGAGCGCTCTTGGACGAAGGCCGTTATCCAGACAGCCTGTCAGCATCACGACGCGCGGGTGGTCGTCCCGCGAGACTATCAGGTCCAGCAGATCAACACCGTTACCGTCCGGCAACTGGTAGTCCAGGAGGATCACTTCGTAGCTCCCGACCTCCAGCCTCGCGGTGGCGGCCTGGAGGTCGGCGGCTGTATCGGCATGCGCCGAGAACTTCCTCTCGAGGAATCTCTGTATACAAAGTGCCATCTCCGTGTCGTCTTCGACTATCAGAGCCAGAGGTGCGCCGCCCTCGTTCATCTTTCCTCTCCACCACGCCGACCGAGACTTAACAACCTTCTCATACCTGTTCTTCGGTCGTTCGCCCTTGTCTCCTGAGCCGTGCAAGCCGGCAAATGCGGTGTAATGATCTTCGGCTCGCTCGCCATCGCGACGCCTGTGGTGAGTGCGACGTACTTATGGCCGGCTTGACCCGCGTTCCGATATGCCAGGGAGCGTAGGCTACGGTGGCGACTCGGCGAATAAGGCTGAAGCGAAGTCGGTGGTCAAACGGGGTCCATGGTGGGACGCATGACGGGCGGACCGGAACAAGACGCTACAACTGGAGCCACCTGGCACGGTAGATTCAGGCTCGAGCTCATCATCGCCGCCACGGTGGTGATCCTCATCGTGATCGGCGCGGGCATCTCTATCGGGGCGCTGGCCGCGACCGCCAGCAAGGCGGAAAAGGACATCCTCGCAGCCCTGAAGAGGAACAACCTGCTCCGCAAATCACTTTTCGACCAGATCGTCGCCGCGTACAGGGTCAGCGTTTCCGGTAAAACCTCTGTCGCAGAAGCCCAGCAGAAAGAAAGACAACTGGTCGCCACGCTCCTCGGCGTAGCCGAATCCGTAAACCGGGACGCGGCAACCTACGAGATCCTCACCAGGAACCGGTCAATCACCACGCAGCACACCGACCTGAACGTCACCCTCGTCCTCGTGGGGGTCATCGTCTTCGGCGTCGGCTTTATCCTCCTCTGGGTGGGAAGGAGGGTCCTCGGCTCTGTAAACCAGTTGAAGGCCGGAACCGAGGCCGTGGCCGGCGGAGACCTCGACTACAGGATGGACATCCGGCAACGCGACGAGTTCGGTGACTTGGCGCGCGATTTCAACGCCATGACCGGCCAGCTCAAGGAATACCGCGACGGGCTCGAGCGCAAGGTCGCAGACAGGACCGCGGAGCTCGCCCACGCCAACAGGGAGCTCGCGCTCCTCAACCTGGAGCTCGAGGGCTATGCGCGCACCGTCTCGCACGACCTGCGCGGCCCGCTCTCCAACATAGGAGTCAGCGTGCAACTCCTCGCCGAGGCGTCGGGGCAGCCCGACGTCGAAGCCCTCCGGTCGGAAGCCATCGAGACGTCCTCCCTCATAGACCGGAGCCTCAAGAGGTCTTACGCGCTCATCGACGACCTTCTCGCCCTTGCGCGCGCCAGCCAGATGCCGGCGGAGATCGAAGACGTGGAGGTGACCGACCTGGTCAGCGAGATACTTGCCGAACAGCGCCCCGAGATGGAGAAAAGAGGAATAAAGCTGGAGGTCGACGCCGACCTTGGCAGGGTCCGCGCGGGACGGACTCACATGTACCAGCTCTTCTCAAACATCATCGCCAACGGGGTCAGGCACAATGACGCCGCCGAGCCCCTCCTCAGGATCCAGCACATGCAGGATGGGAGCGAAGATGTCCACTGCTACAGCATCTGCGACAACGGAACCGGCATCCCACCGGAAGACCTGGAAAACGTCTTCATTCCTTTCTTCAAGAGCGGCACCGGGGCCGACACGGGCATCGGCCTGGCCATAGCCCAGAAGGTGATCACGGTGTACTGCGGTGAGATCAGGGTATACAATGACGACGGAGCATGCTTCGAATTCTGGCTGCGCGATCTCGCCGCCGGCACTGACGACTGAATGCCGACGCCACCTGGCCTGGCTCACCGGTATACCTTACTGAACGGGCGGAGTTTTCGGAGATGTCCCCAGGGTCTGGAATCCGCGAGTTTGTATTTGGTATCATTGCCATGCGGCAATTTGAACAAGTTCGGAAGGGGTATTTCTCGTGGACGAACCCGTGAGAGCAGCCTACTTCGAGTGCATGTACTGTGGTTCGCGCATGAGGGAATACGCATGGGGCCTCATGTGCTCGGATGCGGGATGCCAGAGCATGCGCGTCTACTCCGTCCCGTGGTGCGAACTCGAAGAGGTCATCGATGCCAGGCGCTACCGCACCGGGACGGCCGTTCTGCTCGCGTACACCGAGATAGATACGTATTTCAACGGCTTCCCGCTGGTCGCTTTCGTGGACCCCAGGGATGCGAAGACGCGGGAGATATTCGCGAACGGTAAGCGTGTAGGGGTATTCCGCACCCCGAAGGGCAGGTACTTCCTTCAGGCCGAATCGTTCAACGGCAGCCCCCAGCTATACGCCGAGGGGGATTTCAGGCTCATCCCGTCCGAGCACAGCATCGAGGCCCTCAGCCAGACCAGGGCCATCGACCTTTATTCGAAGCAAAAACAGAAAGTGCTTTCCATCGAAGAGGCGTTTCCGAACATCGAGCTGGAAGACGCCTAGCGTCAAACATCCCACCAGACACGCGCTCTCCAGCTACAATGCCTTGACGTTCTCCGCGGGTGAGGACCAACTGTGGAGGTTCCGGCCTCCGTTCGGGGAAATCAGGTGCATGAGCATGGAGCGGGCGATTGCAATGGAAGGCGCCGGCGCGTCGGCGCCGGGGCGCGACAAGGTGAGGTTCAGGGACAGGATAGGTCTACCGGGGTGGACCGTGCTGCTGCTGATCCCCGTCTTCTTCCTTGCCGGCGTCTTCTTCGTGACCGATGTCGTGTCACGGCCCATCCAGGTCAGAGGCCCGTCGATGTACCCAACGCTTCACGACGGTGACAGGGTTTTCCTGCTCAGGTACAGGTTCGGCGGCCACCCGAAAAGGAACGATATCGTGTCGTTCAAGGACGTAACCGGCCAGCCGGATGTTTTGATCAAGCGGGCTGTCGCGGTGGGCGGCGACCGGGTGACCTTCCAGAACGGCCGGGTAATGGTCAACGACAGGTACGTGCACAAGAGCTCGGTCACCAGGGTCAAGCGTCCCTTCACCATCCTGATCCCCAGGGACACCATCTTTGTCATGGGGGACAACGAAGCCATCTCTCTTGACAGCAGGTACTTCGGGCCGGTTCCTGTCAGGAACATTGAAGGCAGGGCGTATCTGATCTGGTGGCCGCCCGGGCACGCGAGAAGGCTCTGACCCCCCCACCCTTCCAGGGCCGAGCAACCGACCTCAGCTAACGGGAGTTGCCCGTTTCGCCCAGAAGACTCAGGGCATGCTCCAGTACCACGTCCTGTCCCGAGCCCCACCTGATGGCATTGTCCAGCGTCATCGGCAACCGCGGGTTCGGGCTCACTCCGCCGACGCCGTCGCGGCTGTCTATCTGTACGACCTTGTTCTTGTCGAGCGATTGGCCGTAAGGGAACGAGACGGTCAGCTCGCCGGGCATCTTTACCGTGTCGCCCGACATGCCGAAGGAGCCGTTCGTTCCCCAGAAGCCCGTCACCCTGCCCTCGGGCAGGTTCTTGACACCCATCGCCACGCCTTCGCCCGAACTCACGCAGCCGGTGTTGACGAGCGCGACGACAGGACCCGAATATCTCGTCTCGCCCGGCTCGATGTAGAGGCCCGTGCCCGGGTTCGTGCAGTCTCCCGTCTGGTCATCGCCGAGCCAGATCTCCATCTTGCCGCTGACAGCGTTGTACCAGTTGCCATATTCATAGAGGGTCTTGTCCTCGCAGAAGCTGGACAGAAACTGCGCGACCATGGCGTCGTCTCCTCCCAGGTTCCCCCTCACGTCGACGACGATACCGCTCGCCTTGTTGTTTATGAACGAGTCTATGGCATTCTTGAAGAGCACCGCGGTCGGCGTGTGGTCACCTGTCATGCCCGGCGGCAGATCCGCCTCGGCGAGCACCTTTACGTATCCAACGTTCCCCTGGAGCACTTTTGTCTCTAACATCTTCTGCGGGGGCAGCTTCTTGACGTCATAGAACGGGTTTGTAAAATCCAACGTCTCCATGTTGTCGTCTATCGCGGTCAGGGCAACGCTCCTGTTAATGGTCTCACCCCGGTTCTTGAAGGTCACTGCCCTAACGGAACCCTCCGGAGCGCGGACCAGGAACCTGAGCTGTTCGTAGGTCCGTTCTTCGTGGGTCGCCTGCGTGGCTTTAGCTAACAACGTCGATGTTTCTTCCATCGCCTTTATGACGGGCTTTCCGCCCCATCGGATGATCCGCGCGCCGGCCCTCATCCCGGCCGCGGCGGCATCAACTGGCGTGGGACCTTCTGCCCGACTTCGCTGCTGAAGTCCGGTCGCCGCTTCAGGCCGTAAGGCCGCTGCGGACCGAACAGGGGGCTCCCCCGGCTTCGACCAGGTCTGAAAATAACGTCATGGATCCCGTGGCATGTTGGACGAGCAACCGAGGGGCAGTGGGACGGCCTACGGAGTGGAAGACGGAGTCGAGGAAGATGGGGCCTCGCTTGCAGCCGTCCCTTCCTTCACCAGCACCTGACCCTGACCGTCGACAAGGGTGTCCTTGTAAACCAGCAAGAAAGTGGTGGGGACCGTGGAGGTCACAGCCTTCTTGTCCTGCCACATCTTCACTATTTCAGGACCGGTCTTGTAATACCACGTGAGGTTCTGTGCCTGAGTCTGCTGCTGGGTCGTGGGATCTACCTGCGCCGGGACGGAAATCACCACTGCTCCGTCCGATTTGAAGTCGAGTACAGGACTCTGACCGGCGGGAGCCCCTTGATAAACGTACTTCCCGGAGATGTCGGCGTTATAAGAGATGTGAGGGCCGCCACCGCAACCCGCGGCCAGGAAGGCAGCCATTGTCATGACGGCCGTGACAAGGACAAGGTACCGCTTCAAAGTATTTCCTTTCCTCAGGTATTACTCGTAAGCCGCCTCCAACGCCGATATTCTAGCACAGTGAACGTTGATCTCAGGCAAGGCCTGGCGGAATCGAGTGGTAGATCTCCCAAAGTGAATTGGCGTCTAATCGCCCCGCTCGAGCTTCTGATAGACATCTTTTCGATGCGCGATGAGCAGGACTAGAACACCGTCTTTAGTCCTGGTGTATACAACTCGATAATCGCCGACCCTGAGCCTTGAGAGGCCGGCGAATTTACCCTTCAGTTGCTCGCCGGCGTCCGGGTCCTTCTTGAGCTCTCTTTCAAGCTTGTCGATGACCTTTTTTGCCTCGACCTTGTCCAGGTTCTTGAGGTCCTTTGCCACCGACTTCTTATAGTGGATGCTATATGCCAAGGGATTCCCTCAGCTCGGAACTGGAGATGATGTCGTCGTCCTTGTCCAGCAACCGATGCAGAGCGAGAAGATAGTCGTTGTATTCGGTTAGGTATGTTCCTATCGCCTCATTGATCAGAGAGCTCCTCGACCTGCCCAGGAGCGTAGCCAGTCCGTCCAGCTCCGACAGGATGTCTTCTGGTATCCTCATCGAGATATTGGAGGCCATGTCCCTTCCTTCCTTATTATCCGATCCTATATAATTGTATTACTAGTATTACGTCATAATACAACTATGTCAATCGGGAGCTAGCCAGATCGGGTTCGTTAACATTGCCTGCTTTATTAGACATTGGTATCGGAGGCCGGATTAGACCCGAAATCGGCTGATCTGTGTCGAGACCGCTCTCGACAACGCGCCTGGCAGTTACCCTACGACGTCTACATACTTTGCTTCGATCGAAGGAACGGTGATATTCCAGTTTGCAGTGGATTCATATGTGTAGCTCCCCGAATTGTCCCGTAGACAACGATAATACTGTTCTCAACGGCCGGGGTTGTGCCCTGTAAATTTGCGCCATCCTGAGTGGTGATTGCTTATCGCCCGTCTGAGGCCTCTAAGAGCTTCGGGGTATATTAGCCAGTAGAGTCCGTTAACTCCTCGATGTAGTCCGGCCCGAGCGCGTCTTTCAACTGGTCGAGAACCAGCCCCCTAAGTTCAGGTGCATCTGTCAGGTGCATTAGGACTTCGCGCCATTCCACCGGCGAGAGAGCCACGCTGATACGCGCGACTATACCCTCGATGCTAACCATGACTTCCCCCTTGCCGCTTACGGGGTATTCTATCATCGGGTTGAGATGATGTGAGAGGGTTCTTTTGTAGGACATCTTCCAAGATCCAGGGAGGGCTCTTGAACCGTCGCGGGTATGGCTACGCAGGGTCCACCTGGATGCCCGGCACCCGGCCATCGGTCGGTGACTGACCGTGGCTTATACCCGGACTCCGCTCATACTGCCTGCCACCTGTTCCATGTCTGCAATCTCTCTTGCGATATTGTGAAAGCCTGCGCCGTCTATTCTCTTTAGTACCGCCAGCATTCCGTCAAGTTCCTTCGCCTTCGCCCTGAATTTCTTTCGAAATCTCATGATCGCCTTGACCGATTCCGTATCCCCGGACTCGATAAGCTTTAATGCGACTCCACCGAGAATGCTTTCCGCGCTTTCCATAACCGCGTTCGCGTCAAAGCTTTCGAAATTCATGTTTCCCCCAACATTCAGTGATGATTGCACCGCCCGATTCCAAGTTGCCGCTTTTCCCGTTTGTTGTTTGGCCAAAGCATATTCTATACAAGATGAACTTGAAGACAATGAGGCAATGACTAGCAAGTGGAGTAATTATGTTGGGCTCTTTTGTGGGATATCTACCAAAAGGTGGGAAGTGACCTTGTATAGGACATCAACATAACGGGTAAGAGTTTCGCTTGCTCTTCTCAGAAGTCGATACCCCTCCTACCGGTGGCGGCATATCTGCACCTCCAGGAGCCTCGGCAACCTTCCCTCGATGTCGGGTTGGCCCTTACCCCTCTCGCGACCTGGGCTTCTCGGGGCTTCTCAGAGGCATTTCGTGGCAAGCTCTGGAGGAACATCGGGGGAATGACAAATAAGTTTCAGTTCAGGCAAGTATCGGCCGATATCAAACAAATCGCCTGATAAGGCGACAAATGAATGGTCGGGACGGCCGGATTTGAACGGCGACCCCTGGTCCCCCAGTCGGCCCGGCCAACAATATTGTGGTTTGTCATGGTTGATAGTCGTTGATCTTGGAGTGCCTATAAAGCTTAGTACCATGCAACATTATGGCCATCGTGGTTAACCCAACTTCACCCTGGTGAATCTTGCGTTGCGGCCAGTCCGTGTAGAACATATGTAGAATTTCTGACGCTACCTTCGGGAAACGTTCTTATTAGTCAGCTAGCCTTAAAGTCATCGCGTTGGGGAACCGGGAAGAGGTGATGACTCGATAGGGTAATCTGAACCTCTGAACTCGTAAACTGGTCGCACAAAACCTGGAACCTGTCGTAACGTGGGTCGTAACGTAGAGGTGCACACCCGCTACAGACCCTCCCTCGACCTTGGATGGTCGAGAGAGCCACCTTTCGGAATAGCTGGAGAATGCGGGAGGGTCTGTAGCGGGTGCGCCCTCTTCTCTTTGTGGACGGTGCTGATTGTGTGCGAACTAGATCAACTGGTGCGACGGA
>Ga0209747_1000259_pt1 | contig 28895 bp, 27 predicted proteins | sample BarGraNGADG00311_FD_184498 | JGI IMG/M metagenome (GOLD analysis project Ga0209747, IMG submission 184498) | Arctic peat soil microbial communities from Barrow, Alaska - Barrow Graham LP Ref core NGADG0011-311 (SPAdes) (version 2) | ecosystem: Environmental > Terrestrial > Soil > Wetlands > Peat...
CTCGCTGCGCACACACCACAACCTTTGCACGATGCTTCGATGACCCTCGCCCTCTTCTTCATCTTGCCGTCGACCTCGCGCTCGTCGGTCGTGATGGCCGAGAACGGGCATTTCTTCACGCACACCAGGCACCCGTTGCACTTGTCCTGGTCGATGGTGGATATGATCGCGTCCAGCATGATCTGTTCTTTGGAGAGAAGGCCAAGGCACTTGGCCGCGGCACCGCTGGCCTGGAGCATGCTGTCAGAGATGTCCTTGGGAAACTGGCACGAGCCGGCCAGCATGACCCCGTCGATTGCTGTCTCCAGCGGGCGCAGCTTCGGGTGCGCCTCGAGGAAGAACCCGTCAGCGCTGTTCGGGACTTTAAGCATATCCTGGAACTTCTGAGCGTCCGCTGTGCGCGTGAGGCCGGTCGCCAGGACGACCATGTCCACCTCCTGGACGGTCTTCTGTCCAAGGACCTCGTCGGCTGCATGAACTTTGGGGCGGCCGGCGTTGTCCGACACTTCCGTCACATTCGCGCGCATGAAGATAACGCCGCCGTTGCGCGCTTCGCGGTAGAGGTCTTCGTGCTGCTTCTTGTAGAGGCGGACGTCACGGTGGTAGACAGAAACCATAACCTGAGGGAACCTTGCCTTTATCGACAGCGCCTCCTTGATGGTGTTCATGCAGCAGATGCGTGAGCACCATGGATTCTCCTCGGGGTCCCTCGATCCGACGCACTGGACGAACGCGATCCTTGCCGGCATCTCCCCGTCCGTCCTGCGAATCGGCTTACCTTCGGTAGGGCCCGCCTTGAGGAGCATGCGCTCCATCTCGAGCGAGGTGAATACGTTGCCCCTGCCATCGTAACCCCAACGGTTTCCTTCAGACGGGATATAGGCATCCGCACCTACACAGAGCGCGATGGCTCCGACGGCGAACGATACAGTCCTGGCGCTCGCATGCTCGATGTTGATCGCGTTCTGGGGGCAGACCTCCAGGCAGGCCTCACATTCGCTGCAGATCTCGTCATCAACCCTGTAGACGTTCGGGATCGATTGGTGGTCTGGTATATATATTGCCTTTCTCTTTGAGAGTCCGGCCTCAAACTCGTTCGGGGCGGTGACAGGACACACATCCTCGCATTTCCCACAGCAGTCGCAGGCCTCGCTGACAAAGCGGGGATTTACCTTGATCGCGGCCTTGAAGTTGCCCACATACCCGGTGATGTTCTGGACCTCGGCCCCAGTGTAAACGGATATCCTGTGGTGGTTTACGACCTGCATTATCAGGGGAGTGACGACGCACGAGATGCGCTCCATTCGATCGAACATACGGTAGTGCTGGTTCGACATTCCGCCCAGGTAGTGAGACTTCTCGACCAGGTGGACGTGGTAACCTGAATTAGCGATATCGAGCGCCGCCTGGAGCCCCGCAACCCCCCCGCCGATCACGAGGGCGCTGTGGTGCATGGAGACGATCCTGTCTTCCAGAGGCTTTGCGTGCGTGACCCCGGCCACGGCCATCTTCACCTGGTCCATCGCCTTGCGAGTAGCCCCCTCCTTGTCCTGCATGTGCACCCACGAGCAGTGCTCCCGGATGTTCACCATCTGGAAAAGGTATGGGTTAAGGCCCGCCTCCACGCACACGTTCATGAAAGTGGGACCGTGCATCTTCACGCTGCAGGCCGCGACCACCACCCGGTTCAGTTTGAACTCCTCGATGTCGTTCCTTATCTGGATCTGACCGGGATCCGCGCAACTGTACATGTTCTCCTTGGAGATCACGACATTCGGGAGGGTGGCAGCTGTGTGTGCCACGGCAGCACAGTCCACGGTCTGAGCTATGTTGAGACCACAGTGACAGACATAGACCCCTATTCGAACTTCTTCTTCCACAGGGTCCCCATAGTCAGCCATGCTGTTTGCTTCCTTTCACAATCGCGACCGGCGAAGCATATCGGTCAGCTTCACGTAGTTTGTCTCGTTCTGCTGCAGGAACCTCGAGTTCTCCGAGAGCAGACGGTCGACCGCGCGGCTCCAGACAGCCGAGAAACCGTCGCCTGCACAGCGAAGCCTAAGTCTGGTGAGGTCGATGGCTCCTTGCGGGCACGCCACGAGGCACGCTCCGCAGCAGATGCAGTGGCGTGGGTCGACTTCGACGCCCCTGGGCGACAGCGCTGTGTAGCAGCGTGTCGGGCACGTCGTTGTGCAGAGCTCACATCCCTCGGGGCACCTTTCGACGTCCACCCCGATGCTGCCATCGAACAAGCGGGTAACCCTGATTGCGCCCGGTACAGGACAGACCGCCTCACAGTGAGCGCACGATAGGCATTTATCCAGGTCGAGGGTAACACCACTCGCACCGGGCGAAAGGGCCTGTCTCGGGCACGCATCTACGCACAGGTCGCAGCCAGGCGGGCACCGCGAGGTGTCGAGCTCCATCCCCATCGCAAAGTGCGGGACTCCCCCTGCGTCAAGTATCGGACTGACCTCACTCTCGGTTTCTTTCCAGGTGTTACGGGTAACGAGCCTGACTGCATTTACGGGGCAGAAAGTCGCGCAAAGGCCGCACATGGAGCACTTCTTTTCATCGATGTCGGGCGTCGCGCTGAACTCACCGTCACCACGTGCAAGCGAAAGGGACACGGCCTCCTTTGGACACACCTGCCTGCACAGGTCGCACCCTATGCAGACTTCTCTGTCGATGGTCAGAGTCATGCTGTCCACCCAGAGCGACTGGGTGACGACCAGGTGGCTCCCACTCTCTTTTTTGCTCTTCATGGACCTTGGCATATTCTATCGTCCTCTGGGTACGACTTTCTCCATCCGAACAGCGCACACTTTGAACTCGGGTATCTTCGCCACCGGGTCTCGCGCCGGGTTCGTGAGCGCGTTTGCAGCGCTCTCCTGGAAGTTGAAAGGTATAAAGAGGGTGCCGGGCGGGACCATGTCCGTTACTCGCGCTCGTATCTTGACCTCGCCTCGACGGGAGCTCACCTTGACGAGGTCCCGCGACTCCAGACCCAGCGCCCTCGCGTCATCAGGGTTTATATCCACAGCGGCCGAGGACATCTCGCGGTTGAGTGTGGGGCTTCTCCTCGTCATAGTGCCCGTATGGTAGTGGAAGTGAACCCTGCCGGTCGTCAGGTACAGGGGGTACTCCTCGTCAACGACCTCGTTCGGCGGTTTCCACTCGACGGGCACGAAGGCGCCGCGCCCCCTTGTGAACACACTCGCATGCAGGAATTCCTTCCCGGGGTCTTCCTCGCTCGTGCAGGGCCACTGCAGCGACCCCTTCTCCAGCCTTGAATACGTGATCCCGGCGTAGGACGGCGTGAGGCTCGCTATTTCCTCGAACAGCTCCGCCGGGGAACGATAGTCCATGCCTTTCGCCCCCATGATGCCCGCGAGGCGCGAGATTATCTCCCAGTCAAGCCTCGAGTCACCGATGGGATCGATGGCCTTCCTGACCAGCTGCACCCTGCGGTCGGTGGAGGTGAAGGTCCCGTCCTTCTCCGCATAGCTCTGTGCGGGAAAGACCACAGTCGCCAGCTCCGCGGTCGGGTTCATAAATATGTCCTGCACGACAAGGAGCTCGAGGCTGGCAAGCGCCTCTCTGACGTGGTTGATGTCCGGGTCGGAGAGCATGGGGTTCTCGCCCATGATATACAGGGCCTTGATCTCGCCCCTTGCCGCTGCGTCTATCAGCTCGACGACTGTCAGGCCCTCACCGGTCGGGATTTCGACCCCCCAGGCGTCCTCGAACTTCTTCCTGGATACGGGGTCTGCGATCTTCTGGTACCCGGTGAGCACATCAGGAAGAGCGCCCATGTCGCACGAGCCCTGCACGTTGTTCTGACCGCGAAGTGGGTTGAGGCCGCTTCCCCTCTTTCCCACCTGACCGGTGAGCATAACAAGGTTCGCCAGTGCGAGAACGTTGTCGGTGCCCGTCGTGTGCTCGGTGATGCCCATTGTGTAGAGGATTGCGGAATTAGGAGAAAGGGCGTACTCGTGGGCTGCCACCTTCAATACGGATGTATCGACACCTGAAATGTCCGCCACCCGATCCGGTGTATACTCTGCAACCGTTTCCTTTAGAGCCTCGAAGCCCTCGGTCCTCTCGACGATGAAGTCGCTGTTGTGCCAGCCCTCCTGGATGATGATGTTCATCATCCCGTTGATCCAGGCGACGTCTGTCCCAAGACGAGGCTGGATGAAGACGTCAGCGTAATTGGCAAGGTGGATTCGCCTGGGATCGACGACGATGAGGCAGGCGCCTTTTTCCTTCGCTCCGATGATACGAGAGGCGACCATCGGATGGTTCTCTGTAGTGTTGGAGCCTGTGACCAGAATGCACGATGCCTCTTCCAGGTCGGGTATCGAGTTGGTCATAGCTCCGCTGCCGAACGCCCTCGCGAGACCTGCCACCGTGGGCGAATGGCAGAGTCGCGCGCAGTGGTCGATGTTGTTAGTGCCGATCACGGTCCGGGCGAACTTCATGAAAGCGAAGTTCTCTTCGTTAGTGCACTTGGCCGACGACAGGAACCCTATCGAGTCGGGGCCATACCTGTCCTTTATTGCCTTGAGCCTTTCCGCTACAAAATAGAGCGCCGTATCCCAGTCGGTGGGCTCGAGGTTGGCGCCCCTTTTCCACAAAGGCCTGCGAAGGCGGTCCTCGCTTTCGACGAACTCGTGAGCGGACCAACCTTTGATGCACAGCGAGCCGCGGCTGATCGGGTGCGTGTTGGACGGCATGGTACCAACGAGGTGACCGTCGACCACCTCGAGGTAGAGACCGCAGCCGCACCCGCAGTACGGGCATACTGACATCACAGTTTTATAGTTCACTTCTGCTCGCTCCCATGGGACCGTTCTCGGCGTCTCCGAGCAGGGGGGATTCTTCGAACACGTCACGCCCGGCCTCATAACCGAACAGCCTCTTGATATCCTCTCTTATCAGCTGGTGCAGCTGCCCCAGCGGTATGTTCATCGGACAGGCGTTCTCGCAAGACCCGCAGCCCACGCACTTGTCAGCAAGGTGGAACGCCCTGATCAGGTGGAAGGACGGGTACTCCGGGGGGATCTCGCCCACCCTGACCCATCGCGACTCCTCGAGACGGCAGTCTTCGCAAATGCACATCGGGCAGGCGTTGCGGCACCCGTAGCACTTGATGCACCTGTTGAATACCTGTGTCCAGAAACGCCGCCTGTCGAGGACGCCCATTTCTTCCATCTCGCGGAGCCTCTCGTGGTCAAGATAATCGACGTCACCGATGCTGACGCCTGCGTCAACGCTATGCGTGTAAGGCCTCACGCAGTGACATTCCCTGGCCTCGTCCCCGGTGCATGCGAGTCCAATGACCGCTACTCTGTCGATATCCAAAGCACCCCTCTTGGCGAGCTCTATCAGGTGCCGCTCGTCGCAGCCGTGCGCTATCACAGCCAGGTCACCGGAGCTCCACTGTTGCAGCAGGCGCCTCGCCACTATTGCAATAGCGTACTTGCCTGACGAATCGAGTCTCTCCAGCTCACCGGGCGAGGTAAACAGGTACGGCTCCAGGTGACTCTCGAGTTTGCGAGTGCCGAGAACACCGACGACGGTTCCTTCTTGCAGCAAAGAGGCAGCCTTGAGCCTGGCCTCATCATCGCGTTCTTTTTGCGGCTCTTTCAGCGCTTTTTTCAAACAGTGCTCCAGACAAACGGGCCGAAGTTCATGACTCCGTCGAAGAATTCGCGCATACAACTCCTGATCGTGGCCTCGTCGAAAGGCGACATCCAGTAGAAGCCGAGCCTTTCCGGGTGAATACCGGAGAGGCTGAAGACGCTTTGTAGCACGGACAGCCTCTTTTGAGCCAGCAGATTGCCCTGTCGGTAGTGGCACTCGCCGAGCTCGCAGCCCAGGACCAGCACACCGTCATAACCTTCCGCAAAGGCCTTTATGGCAAACTCCGCTTCCATCCTGGCGGTGCAACTCAACTGGTGCAGGACCGAGTCGGCGCGCGCCTCATCTGGAAGCAGCGACCGCACGTAATCAGAATCTGGCAGGCACCACCGGCAGTGGAAGACCACGAGAGTTGGCCTGAATCCGTTCCCTTCATCTATCCGTTCAATATCAGCGCCCGTGGGCATCACTTACCGCCTTGCCAACTTTTCGAGGATCTCAATGTAGTTGGAAGAGCTCTGCTGGATTGCGTTGTTAGTGCAGACCGACGAGCAGCCGCCACAGCCTCTGCACTCGAGAAGGTCAACTCTGGCGACAAGGCCCTTAGGGCCTCCGACGACTAGACTAATAGCGTTGCTCGGGCATGCGTGGACGCAGGCGCCACAGTGCATGCAGACTCTCTCGTTCACCCTCGCGGCCAGGGGATTTTTGATACCTGATTCGATTGCAAGCCTACGAAACGCGCGCACCAGCTCGGAGATCTTGACCCCCTGTGGGCAGGCTTCGTCGCAGCGTTGGCACCCCGAGCAGAGCCAGATGAACTCCGAGGCAAGCAGCTCTGAGGGATCACCGATAATCGCCCGGTAGAGCAGTGAACGGGGGGTCGGGAGTTCCTTCAGCCCTCCGAAGATAGCTACTTTGCAGACTGAGCTGCAGCGAGCGCAACCGTAGCAGCAATTGATGTCCAGATCCAGGTTTGACGCGGCTGTCAGGTCTCTTGTGAAGTCTTTCAGGTCCAGATGGTTTTCGTTGTCATTCATGTATCGATCTTCTGCCTTCGGCGGGTAAAGGGGAGGTTGCTTATTTGGGCCACTCAATCTCAGCCTTCCCGGCCCAACCTGCATGATTATACAGCAACAAGAAATGAGACTCGATGAGATCTGGCAATCCGCCCAGGCCAGATCCAGGAACATGAATTTCCTGACGTAGTAGGCCTCCGTGCCTGATGTGCGCTTAGATATCCGGCCGGGCCGCAGGTCCCGGCGATGAGAGGGGGCAAGCCGCCCCCTCTCATAGGAGCGGAACCCTGACCAGCAAACCAGCGCCAACTCGCGCACCCCTCAGGGTGAAGCGACGTCACAGGTTCATCTTCTGTACGGCCCACCAGTTGCTCGTATTGCTGAATTATTCATCATAACAGGACATATCGGCACTCTCGAAGCGTGATGGCGAACCTGAAAATGGTAAAATCACGATGTCAGGAGGCGGATATGGGGAAATCCGAGTTACACATGAATGATAGTACTTGTTGCCCTCTGTGCGGCTCGGCCGCGTTCACGGCAAAAAGATGTCTCGCGACTGTCGAATGCCGCCAATGTAAGAACTGCGCCCTTCTTTTCTCTGCTCCGCTGCTCAAGGGCAGAGACGAGGACGTTGGAGAAGCTGAGTCGACCGTGACAGCTGTGGATTACATGCGCGACATGAACGAACAGGCGAGAATGCGAGGAGAGTTAAGCGTTGGCTTGGCGAGACGGCGCTTAAAAGAGTATGAGAAGATTCTTGGGAAGGCCCCGGGAAGGGTTCTGGAAGTGGGGGCTGGCGATGGCGCGTACCATGTAGGCTATTCAGCACTCGGTGTCGATTACACTGGCATTGATATCAACAAGTCGATTGTTGACAAGGCAAGATCCCTTGGAAGAAACGTCATTCTGGGCAGCCCGAAACTCTGCTGGGTTGGGATCGATTCGAAGTAATATTCTTCTCACAAGTCCTTGAGCATGTATTGAACCCGGAAGATTTCCTGCAATGTATCCGCAAATTGCTGTCTCCAAATGGCATTATTCACCTCGATGTCCCAAACCAGAACGGGTTCTGGTCGCTGGTGCGGCGCGTAAGAGAGAGTGACTCGCAATACGGTTTCATTCAACTGCCATATCATCAAATCGCATATAGGAAAAAGCCCCTTATGTATGCCCTCACAACAACCGGGTTCACGCCGTTTTGGATAAGGCAGAAGAGTGCGTACAACAAAGTATGGGGCAAGATAATTGTGGACCGTAACACAAAAGGCAAGATCGCCCTTGATACACCTGCTTTGGTTGGGCTGGGTAGTCTACTGGTGGTGGTTGCAAAGAAATTTTGAAGCCCATTAAACTTTTGAAGCTTCCTTTGGGACGGCACCCGCTGATGCCTTCACACTATTCAATCAAAGCTGGAAAGCCGGGATAGGAAATGGACAGGACACGCCGCGTACTGGTTATGCCAGGCAATACTGAAGTGGGGATGGAGATCTGGCGTTCCCTCAGGCACTGTAGAAACGTCTTCCTGTTCTCTGCAAGTTGCGAGGTCCCAAGCCATGCGGATACGGTGTTCAAGCACTGCTTTTTTGTTCCGAACGTGAACCAGGGAGAGTGGATTGAACCCCTGAACAGGATAGTCGAATCTGCACAAATAGATTACATCTACCCGGCCTACGACGATGTAGTTCTTGAGCTCGCTATTTCAGCGGACCGTCTTGACGCTGAGATAATCTCCTCACCGCTTGATACATGTGAAATAACCCGATCGAAAACTAAGACCTACAACTGGCTGGCGGGAACACTTCGTGTTCCTCGTGTCTATGAAGGCGAGGAGGCTGTTGAGAAGTTCCCCGTCTTCTTGAAGCCGGACGTCGGGCAGGGGTCTCAGAATGCGATGAGGATCGACGACGAGCTTTCCCTGAAGGTCGCGCTCAAGAATATACCGGGCCTGATCATCATGGAAAATATCGAAGGCAAGGAATACACGGTCGACTGCTTCTCAGACCGTGATAAGGGCCTGATGTTCGCGAGCGGTCGAGTAAGGGTGCGCACCAGAAATGGTATTTCCATGAACAGCTACCCTGTAGACGATGCACGCTTTAAGGACTGTGCAGCAGCAATATCAAGCCGCCTTGCCTTTCATGGTGCCTGGTTCTTCCAGGTCAAAGAGTCGCCTGGTGAAGAACTGGTATTGCTCGAGGTGGCGCCCAGAATCAGCGGAGCGATGGCAACGCATAGAGTAACCGGTGTCAACTTTCCCTTGTTGAGCATCCTGGAGCACGAGCGAGCTGACTTCGAGATCAACGCGGAGCCTTTCCAGGTTGAGATTGAGCGTGCGCTCGTCAACAGGTACCGCCACGACCTGAACTATGAACGCGTCTACGTAGACCTCGATGACACGCTCTTTTTTCAAGACAAGGTCAACTGGGAACTGGTCGGGTTCCTCTACCAGTGCCTGAACGAGGGTCGTCGCCTGGTGGCAATCTCACGTTCCGAGCAGGACCCGGCAGAAATATTAACCCGCCACAGGCTGCACGCGCTGTTCGACGAAGTGATATCAGTCAAACCATCTGAGGCAAAAACAGATTTCATGGAGCCGGAAGGTTCGATATTCATCGACGACAGTTTCTCGGAGCGGATGCAGGCCCGGAGCAAAGGGTTTCGAACGCTTGACTGCAGCATGATAGAACTGCTGATCGCCCACCGTGTTTGAAACGCGGAATTGCTACGAAGGGGCGGCAAGATGGCTGACACAAACACAATTATCGAAGGCCCGGTCTCATACGTTGTGACGCGTAAGGTCAAGCCCGATGCGATCGATGAATACGAGAGCTGGCTTCTGGAAGTCGGTAACGCCGCTCGCGCTGTCGACCCGAGCCTCAGCATGACAGTGACAAGGCCTGGAGGCCATCGGACCAGCGAGTACGTCGTCGTCCTGCACTTCAGCGACCACGAGAAGTTGGATGAGTGGAAAGCAGTGACACGCGCAAGGAGCTGCGCAGCCGGGTCAAGTCATTCGAGGAGGGAAAGGCAATCCGGTCATCAAGTTCCCCTTCCCACATCCCAATAGAGATCTACTGAAGTTCCTTTCGGATGGAAATCCGGATCGTCATCGGCCTCTGGCCGCGGTGGTGGTGGAGGTGGCTCGCGGTGATACTTGCGCGCCCGGTAGAGCAGGTAGACGTACGATGGAACGTAGCACGCCAGGAATAGCAGGACGACCGCCAGCCACTGGCGACTGCTCATCCCCACGAACGCTGAAAACCTGAAAGTCGCATATCCTACGACAAACGCGATGCATGCCAAAAGATAAAGCCCGGCCCACCATGTGGATATCAGCAGCCCCAGCAAGATCACCAGGACGGGAAGAATCGCCAGCAGACAGTAGATAGTCAGCTCGCGCCAGAACCCCAGAGCGTGCAGCGCTGCCTTACGCGATTCCACCTCAGTCATGCCTGCCCCCGGTTGCTCGATCAGACGCTGTTACCATCCCAATATTATCACCTCGCCTCTTCGGATTTCCCAGGCCGGTCCACCCGCTGACACGCCTGAAATGCCCTGAATCCGCTAGAACTGGTGAAGCAAATCGAGTAGAATAGCGGCGTTAACTGGTTGATCCAGCCCTTTTCTCGGCCTCAGACGTTCTAATGGGTGGCAAGCACTGTAAAGGCAGTCACGACAGGCAAGGGAGGTTGGACGGAAGCATGGATTCACCTTCTGAAGATTCTCACGCGGTCCTCGAGTGCACTTCCGAACCGGGCGTCATCCTCAAGGTGAGCGCTGGCGATGTCATCGGCCGCGAGGGTGACATCGATCTCGCCAAGCTCAAAGATGCCGAATACCTCTCTCGCAAGCACGCGCGCTTCAGCCGGAAGGCGGGCAAGTGGTCCATCGAGAACCTCAGCACAAAGAGCTTCACTTACGTGAACGGCAAGCAGGTGCCGCCCGACACCGACGTCGAGATCGAACCTGGCGACAGGCTCACTTTCGGGATCATCCGCTGCACCTTCCGCGAAGGATGAGTCCGCTCCGCTGAAAATCCACTGCGCTTGGACCCGAGCAACTCCCACGTTTCTTTGACGCCATTTCCGAAATCTCTCCCTTTCACCGTACTTAACATAGGGTTGTGCGGCCAGGCATCGGAAGAGTGAACTGCTGAGGAGCATACGCGGCCCTGCGAATGCTCCAGGCAATGTATTGATGAGCCAGTCAATTACGTTGCGAGGGGATAGATGCGGCATGAGATGGATCAAGCGAAGCATGTTGATTGTGCCCCGGTACGGACGCGAAGGTGACCGGCATCATCAGGTATTCGGGGAAAGCGATCAACGCGAGGATCGGCCTGACGTCGGTACTCGTTTCGGCGGGGCATGACCCGGTGGAAGCCAGCAGCACGGTGCTCGAGAACATGCCGGCCGGTGACTACCCGTTCGAGATGCCATTCCTGAGGTATGGCGCGGAATTTACTCCGTTCAGGACGCTGGTGGTTTCCGCGTTCATGTTGCCGCGCTGAAACTTAATTTGGGGACAGGCACCAGATTAAGTCGGGAGTCGGGTCACGCGCGCGGAGGTCCGGCCTGACCCCTTTCGCAACAAAGATGCAAGACTTTCAGGTTTGACCATTATTGCAGATTCACGATGTGGGCGTCGTCTGAGATGTAGACCAGCGTGTTTACGGAGTTTGCGAAGCCGTTGGCCAGCCAGCAGCCGGCGTTCACCGCGGTCACTCCCGAGAGTGGCAGGGTCATCTTACCTGGACGGTGCGTGTGCCCGTACACGAAGTAGTCGGGCTTGTCCTCGCAGAACTGGTCGAGGAACGCTTCTATTTCGACGGCGTTCTGCTCGACCGTCGTGTCGCGGAGGCTCGATTCGCGAGATTCGCCCGCGAGTCCCAGCGCTTTGCCGGCGCGGGTCATCGCCCGGTAGAGCCTGTAACGGCCGTCGACCACCCCCGGCATCGAGGTGCTCAGCGCGAGCATCTCGTAGTAAGGCGAGGCGAAGTTCTCGACGTCCTCCATGCTCAGGCTCTCGCCCTTGCTGAGCAGCAACGTGCTCATGACAGCTTTGCGCATCCACAGGTTCCGCTCGAAGAAGCCAAGCAGGTGGCCGTGCGTGAAGAGCACGGTCTTGCCCTGGACGGTCAACTGGTGCATCGGGTAAGTCATGACGAGCGGCGCGGTCGCGCCCTCCGGCATCAAAGGCGCCATCACGGGACAGTCCGTGGTCGGCGGGATCGAGAGGCCGGGCGGCTCGAGGTTGCCCTGGCGCAGTCGGCGCCCCATCTCCTCCTCGTAGAACATGCGGCAGACGTGATGGTCGTGGTTCCCGGGGATGTAGACGAACTTGCGTACGTTGTCGAGCTGAAACAGGCCTGGCAGCAGGACCTTTCCCATCTCGATCGCCCTTCCCGTCGGCGCCTGCCACAGGTCGAACACGTCTCCGAGGAGGATCAGCTCGTCCAGCGTGCCGAGGTCGCGCACCGCACAGACCAGGGATTCGGCGACAGCGGCCGATGTCAGCGTGCTCAGGTTGTCGCCCAGGTGAAAGTCCGAGATGACGGCGACCTTCTCGGCGGGAGGCGCCGGCTGCTCGGGGGGCTTCATGAACGCGCGCGCGCCGGGAACTCGCGAAGCCAGGAGATTGATGCGCCGCCTCGCCTCGCGGGCTATCGCGCGCGATGCTTCCACCGGCTTGATCTCGCTCATATGTTTGCGGTCTTCAGGCATGACATCCCAATGTAGTAAGTCTTTCGGAAAATTCGCCTTTCAGGTTTGACCCCAAAGGTGAATTACGCGAACAGGCCGGCTTGTGTGAGCGCTTTGTCGATCGCTTCAGAGGCCGGACAGTCGGGCAAGTCGAAGAACGAGGTCCCGCCCGCGTCGAAGGTCCTCACGGTGTCGTCCTCCGGGATGGATCCGATCACGTCGAGGCTCGTCTCCGATCTCACGCGTTCGACCTCGCTCTCATCGCGGAACCTGTTGACCAGAAGAGCGGCCCCTTCCCCTGCCACCATCTTGTCGGCGACCCCTTTGATGGTCTCGGCGACGCGCACAGCCTTCGCGGAAGTGTCTGATACCAGAAGCACGTAGTCGACCGAGCCCATCACCTTGCGGTTGACCTGCTCGATGCCGGCCTCCGCGTCGATGAGCACGGCGTCGAACATGCTTCCGAGCCCCTCGATCGCGTCCTTGAGTATCACGTTGACCTTGCAGTAGCAGCCGACGTCCTCGGGGCGCCCTATCGCGAGGAACGCGATGCCGCCTTTTTCAGTGAGGGCTTCAGCGACCAGGTAATCCACCGAGACCGCGAGGTCCCTCTCGTCCCGCTGTCCGGCCTTGATCTCGGCGATGAGCTCTTTGCGGATGTCGTTGAGCGTCTTCTTCGGCTCGATGTCGAGGGCCATCGCCAGGCCGCCCGCCGGGTCCGCGTCCACCACGAGCGAGCGCACTCCGCGCGACGCCAGCGCCCGCGCGCCTACGGCTGAGACCGTGGTCTTCCCGACCCCGCCCTTGCCACACACAGCCAGTATCATCCTTGCACCGCCTTGCCGTCGGCCAGCTTCTTGCGGATCTTCTTCAAGTCCATCACAGTATCGCAGACATCCTGGTACTCGCACGTCTCGCAGTCGAAGTTCTGTTCCTGGTACATCTTCATCATCGCGTCCACCAGCCGCTGCGCGCCTGAAGCCGCTCGCGAGAGTTTGGCAACGTCCGCCGCGCTCGATGTCACGAAAAGCGCCTCCGCGGCCGTGACCCCCGGGACCTGCTTGAGGGCATCGATGTATTCCGCCCCCAGGTGAACGAGCGACAGGCCCGACGAGAGCGCGTCTCGCGACACCCTGCACCAGAGCGTCTGCTTGCTGGGCATGGTGCGCACTGACAGGCCTTCCATGTGGGTGTCGTAGACGGCGTCGCGCAGGTCGCGATACGAATCGTACTCGTTGGGGAAGCGGCCCTTTGCGAGGAGCACCTGCGCGAACGGCAGGCTCGGCGCCGTGGACTCGGCCACGTCGGGGCCGGTGAGCAAGACGCGCCCGTCCGCGAGGTCTGACTCCTCTGTCCAGAGAAGGACGGACAGCGACGCGATCTTCGGGTTCCCGAGCTCGAGCGCGGTGTCCTCCTCGAGGACAAGGCTCGAGCGCTGCGGCCAGTCACCGGCGCCGGCGGCTTCGAGCTCGCGCAGCGCGCCTGAAGCCCGCACCTCGTCGATAAAGGCGCGCACCTCTTTGATCTGTTCGTCGAAAAGGCCCATGTTCACTCAAGTCTGCCCGGCGGAGAGCCGGGCCTCAGATGTCGATGTCTTCGAGCCCGGCGAGCAGAGCCGCGCCGATACATGCCGCGAGCCGCGGGTCGAAGGGAAACTCCTGGAACGTGCCGGACATCTTATCCTGGACGCGGGTCGAGACGGCTGCGATCCTGGCCACCCCTCCTGTCAGGGTGTAGCGGTCACCCGAGCTGAACCGCCTGGCCTGCGCCGAGACGATGCTGGCGACAGAGTCGCAAAGACCGGCTACTATGTCCGCCGGCTCCTCCCCCGCGTTCACGTGGGTTATGACCTCACTCTCGGCGAAGACGCCACACTGGCTGCTGATTGGCACCGTCTTCGTGGCGCCCGTTACGGCGCTGTCGATGTCCTCGACGCCGACGCCCACGGCGTTGCTCATCACCTCCAGAAAACGCCCCGAACCGGATGCGCACTTGTCGTTGCGCATAAAATTCATCACGTCGCCGTCCTCATCGAGGAGGACGGAGGTGATGCTCTGCCCCCCGACGTCGACAACCATGTTTATCTCAGGGAGGTAGTAAGCGCCAGCCGCGGCGATGCAAGTGACGGCGTCCTCGGCGACATCGACCTCGCCGGCGAGGTCGGCGCCGCTGCCGGTGCACGCGACGGCGCCGACATCGTCGCGCTTCACCCCGGCATCACTGAGCACTCGCTCAACCAGGCCGTCTATTTCGCTTACGACATTTCCCGTCGTCGGCATAATTGCGCTCGCCACGAGGGAATCGCGATCAAGCAGAACGGCTTTTGTCAGGAGGTTGCCCACATCAATGCCGAGGGTGATCATCCGCTGCCAACCGCCCTTCGCGCCATGACAGCGGCGCCGTACGCCCCTATCAACTGGGGGTCGATGCTCGGGGCGAGCATGTGGACGCCCAGCATCTTCTCGAGCTCGGAGCGAACCGCCACGTTCTTGGCGACACCGCCGGTCATCATGACCTCTTTCTCGATGCCGACACGCCTCGCGAGCGCCATCACCCTGTCCGCCATTGACTTTGTGATGCCGGCCGCGAGGTCGCTCTTGTCCATCCCTTTCTGCAGGTAGTGGAGCACCTCCGTCTCGGCGAAGATGCTGCACCTGGAGCTCAACTCGACCTTTCCTCGCGCGCGGAACGCCAGGGGCCCGAGGTCCTCGAACCCGACGCCGAGCGTCCGGCTCATCACCTCGAGGAAGCGGCCGGTCCCAGCCGCGCACTTATCGTTCATCACGAAGTTACTGAGGTCGCCGGCGGCGTCGACGCGGATGACCTTGGCGTCCTGTCCTCCGATGTCGATTATCGTTCGGACCTGGGGAGCGAGGGCGTGGGCGCCCGACCCGTGGCAGGAGATCTCGCTGACGTTCGCCTGCGCCAGCCCGTTCTCCTGGACCTTATCGCGCCCGTATCCGGTGCTGACGCAGTAGGTGATGTCGTCCCAGGCGATGCCGCTCTCCTCGAGGAGCTCGCCCATCACGGTGCGTGCCGACTCCAGGGGGTTCGGCTTGACCCTGATGCTGTGCGACAGGAGCCGGACCCCGATCGATTTGAGCATCGGCGTCCGGCCGTCCTCGATGAGCACGGCCTGGGCGGTAAGTGAACCTACGTCTATACCAGCGAACGGCATTCGGTCTCCAGATCACCCCGGAAGGGGTCGTTCACGCTACTTCTTGCGAAGACGCGGCTTCGCTGCGCCTTTCTTCCGCTTTACTACCACGTTCTTTACGAACTGGTCGATGTCTTCCTGCAAGGAGCTCATCGGGGTCATGCCGCTCAGCCAGGCGTCCCCTTGCAGCGTAAGCGTCGGTGCTCCGGCGCGCTCCATGAGCTCCTTCTGGACAATGGAGATGACGCTCCACGTCTGCTTGCACGCGTGATGGCCGCAGTAGATGCCGCAGTCCGCGTTCATCTCCTTGGCCATGTGGATCGCGTCGTCGATCCAGGCCACGGACATCGAGTTCGCGCCCATCTGCCTGGTCATCGGGAACGTGCGCGCGGCTTCGCAGATGCCGTTGAGCATCTCTTCTTTGCTGCCCGTCGGGATGGGCTCGGGGAAGAACAGGTCGAGCACGTCGAACATGTACGAATAGCCCTGCTCCTCCATCCAGTTGAAGAGCCCGCCGTAGTCGATGTAGTAGCCGACGTAGAGCCAGGCGCAGCGCGCGATCTCTTCAGCCGCGGGATAGTCGCCTGCCGCCAGCCGCTTCTTCGACTCCTCTACCATCACCGTGAGGCAGTCGATCGCCTCCTGCCGGCCCCACATTGTGAAGCGGCTGCCGTAGATGAAGAAAGAGAACAGGTTCGGTACGGGGCACGGCGAGTTCTTCTTTAGCTCCCAGAGCTGGTAGTGCAGCTCGGCGGCCCTGTTGCACTTTTCGATAACGTCGCGCAGCTTTTCCTCTTTGATCTTCTCGCCGACAAAGTCCTCGAGGTTCTCGACGAGGGTGAAGAAGTTCTTGCGGTACTGCTCGATACCGCGCTCGGTGTCCTCGACCGGTTTCTCGAGGATGAACTGCGGGATGCCAAGGTAGTTCGCGACGAACTCGTGGATCTTCGAGTTCGCATCACATGCCCCTGCCGTGCACGAGATGATGGCGTCAGCCTCGAAGTCGTCCCCGGTGAGCATCGAGCCCAGCTCGATCGTGCTCGAGGAGCAAAGATGGTCAGGGATGCCCAGGCCCATCGCATAGTCCCAGTAGCGGTGGCCCTTGCCCTGGGTCGCGCCGGCGCCGAGGGAAGACAGGACCTCGCTCGTGAGAGGGACGGCGTTCTCGAACGCGTGCAGGAGCTCGGGGACGAAGTTGAACGGGACGAAGATGACCTTCTTGCCGCTGGCCTTGGCCTCTTTCGCCTCCCGCATCCACCGGGCGACCATCTTGAGGTACGAGATACTCGCGCGCCTCACGCGGCGGGTGAAAAAGCCCTCGAGGGTCTCCGCGACGTCGGATGGCATCAGGGCTATCACACCCCGGACTTCCTCATCGCTCAAGTTGGGCGGGATGGCCTCGATCATCTCCATCATCTGGAACACCCTGTCGAAAAGGCCTTCCGGCACTCTAGGCGCGCCTGCGATTATCGGCATCTCAACTCCTGTGTCTGACTTTCTTGCGTCCCGAGCTCTTGGGGACGACCACGTTCTTGATGAATTCGTCTATCTGTTCCTGGATCACACTGATGGGAGTGGTGCGCTTGAGCCAGGAATCGCCCTGCAGCACGAGGAGTGGCACGCCGGTGCGCTTCATCAGCTCGTCTCGCAGGATCGCGGCCGCGCTCCACGTCTGTTTGCAGGCATGGTGGCCCGGGTATATCGCGCAGTCCGCGCTCAGCTCTTTCACCGCCGTGATCACGTCGTCGCTCCAGCCCATCGCCATGGACGGCGCTCCCATCTGCCTGGTCATCGGCATGTTGCGGCCTTCCACGCACATGCCGTCGATCATCGTGTCCATGTCCGTCGTATCGACCGGCTGCGGGAAGAGCATGTTCAGGCCATCGCCCATGTAGGCGTAGCCGCGCTCGTCCATCCAGTTGAACATGCCCGCCAGATCAAAGTAGAACGACGTGTAGGTCAGGAGGCAACGCGCGACCTCTCTGTCCGCGGGGTAGTCGCCGGACTTGAGCCTCCTCTTGGACACGTCGACGATCGTCTCCATCATCTCGACGCCTGGATCGGTGCCCCACATCGCGAAGCGGCACCCGTAAGTGTATAGCGCGAACAGCGCCGGCACGGGATGCGGGACGGCCTTGTGCAGCTCCCACAGCTCCATGTACAGCTCGGTGCACCTGTTGTGCTTCTCGAGCACAGGCCGCAGCTTGTCTTCCGTGAGCTCTTCGTCGAGAAATTCCTCGAGGCCCGCGATGAGGCTGCAGTAGTTCTTGCGGTACTGCTCGAGGCCGCGCTCGGTGTTGTCGACCGGCTTCTCCAGGACGAACAGCGGGATGTCGTGATAGCGCGCGACAAACTCGTGTGTCTTCGAGTTGATGTCGCACGAGCCTACCGCGGCCGAGATTATCGCCTGCGGCTGGAAGTCGTTGCTGCCGAGCATCGACCCGACCTCGATCGAGTTGGAGGAGCAGATGTGGTCGGGAAGCCCGAGCCCGAGCGCCATGTCGTAGTAACGCTCGCCCTGGCCCTCGAGCGCTACTACACCCAGGGTCGAGAGCACCTCGCTCGTGATGGGAAAAGCATTGTCGAACGCGTGGACCAGCTCGGGCGGAAAGCAGAACGGCACGAGGATCGTTTTCTTGCCCTGCCCCACGGCGCTCTTTGCGTCTTCGAGCCATATTGCCAGCATCCGCATGAAAGCTATACTGCCTTCGCGCACTCTCGGGACGAACATCGCGCCCAGGGCTTGCGCTGAGTCGGGGGGCAGGAAGTCGAGAAGGCCTGCAATCTCTTCGTCGCTCATGTTCTCCGGCAGCGAGTCTATGACCTCGAACAGCTCGGCGACGCGGTCGAACATCCCAGTGTGCGCATGGGCAAGAGCTTCGATCATTACTTGCCTCCTATCCTCTCCAGGAACGCCTGCACGCGCGTCCTGATGCGACCGATGTCCGCGCTGGAGCCGTACTCCTTCTCGAGCTGGAGGACGGGTATGTCGCGCTTCTCCAGGTCCAGCCTGAGCTGGACGTTGTCAACGCCGTGCACGTCGCAGAACTTGTTGTGCATGACCATGACTCCATCGACGTTCGCTTTCTCGACCGCATCGAGCACGAAGTCCCGGCGGCGCGGGTAGTCGTCGTACATGCGCGGGCAGAGAAGGTCGCCGAGATATATCTGTGCCATCGCCTTCACGGGGTCACCGGCGGTGTCCATGGGACTCCAGAACGCGCGGGCGCCGTAGCAGAGCGCGTCGGTGACGATGAGTCCGCCCACGTCCTCTATCTCACGGATCAGCTCGAGCTCGTCGCTCGCGGCCCCTGCCAGCATCAGACGGGCGCGGTAGCCGGTCACTCCGCCGTCCTTGCGCTCTTCGATCGCGGCGTCGACGAGCTCGATGAACTTTTCGGGCGGCACGGCGGAGGCCAGCAGGAACAGAGACAGCGCCTCCGCCCCGCTGAAGGCAGGCCTGTCCCCACGGCGCATCTCGTAAATGGTGCGGAGCCTCCCACGGATAGCTTCCTGGCGCTCGATCGCCTCACGCAGCCCGCTGTCGGTTATCTCGACGCCGAACCCTTCCTCGATCGCCGAGCGGAAGAGCCTTATCTCCTCTTCGAAATAGTCCATCGCGTCTTTCGTCGTCTGGTGAGGGACCTTTACGTAGTGGAAGAACGGTGAAGGCTTGGTGTACTCCCAGTTCTCGAACATGCCGCGAAGGTGGTCGCAACCGTTGGTCTCGATGATCCCGTCGAGAAAATCGTAAGTGCCGTCGAGTCCCAGCTGGAGGCACGAGCGGCAGAAAGAGCAGTTGAAGCGCGCGAGGTGAGCGTCGGCGATGTCGGTCTTCGGGTTTCCCAGCGCGCGGATGCGGTACGGCAACAGACCGGCGGCGTCGATGATCTCGACGGGCGTCGGCACGCAGGCGTACCCAACTACCTTCTTGCCCTCATCCTTCCACTCTCTGACGAAATCGTTCTCGACCATTTCCGAGAGCCTCGTGACCTCGTCCATCATCATCCGCACCACCTTAACTTTTTGGGGTCAGGTCTTTTTCTTTAAGCCAAAACGCAAAATAGGGGTCTGACCCCTATTTTGCGTTCAGGGCTTTTGTAACCAGCTTGATGAAGCGCCATGCGTTCTTCGCGCCCAGCTTCAGCAACATCCTGACACGCGCGCCCGTCGCGAGCGTCGCGTCCATCATGCCTTCTGAGACCGTCCTGGCGGCCTTCTCGAGCTCTTCTGTCTCGACTACCGACAGCATCCGGGTGACGTAATCCCTGATCCCGCCGGGTCGCCCGGCCGCCGAGTTGTTGAACCGCACCAGCCGCTCGTTCAATCGCCTGCCAATCTCCTCGGGCTCGAGCGCGCGCCTGATGCCGGGATTCGCCAGCATGGCTTCCTTGATGTCCAGCGATGCGGCGCCCAGCAGCAGCTCCAGCCTCTCGGTATTGATCTCCTGCAAAGCGCCGGTAAGCAGGTGGCTGTGCAACCAGGGATTAGTCTCATGCAACCGCAGCGCAAAGGTCACGGCGGAATCAATCGCACGCCCGACCTCCACCGTATCGGTGGCCCGCATCTCCTCGCCGACCCGGACGAGCAGTTCGTCCGGCCACGCCGCCGTCTCCGACAGGCCGTTCGCGATGATGCGCGCAATGATGTTGTGGACCGACGCCGCCGCCTTCGCCATGAGCACGACCATCTCCGGGTCGCGGGCCGTGAGCTCAACAAGGACTCCTGCGATGACCTCGGCGTCCTCGGCCACCGCGACGAGCGCGCCGGTCGTGGCAACGTTATCGACGTTGTCCAGGACGCGCTTCATGAAGTCGGTAAAGACGGCCCTTAACCGCGGCTCGTCGTGCCCGAGTATGTAGTTGCCCGCATGGAGGTCGACAATCATGCGCGACATGGTGGTCATCACGCGGCCGAGCTCCTCTGCGTCGAGAGCCGTGAGCGTGTTGAACAGCGCGCTCGCAAGGATCTCCGGGGGCAGGTTCGTCTTTTCCAGGCCTACCGACACGATCTTGATCATGCTGTTCACCAGCGGCGGAATGATCCCGACGATATTGGCGATCACAACCGGGTTCTCCATCATCACTTCGATCGCGTAGGTCATGTACTTGGTGAAATAGTCGAGTAACCCACTCAGAGCCTCCCGGCCCTTGCCGAAGTCAGTGTCCTTGAAGATGGAATCGATGGCGGGGAACGTGGCCTCGACAAGGTCCGGACGCTCCTCGTGCACCTTCATCGCGAGGGCCGACCAGGCGTTCGTGGCTGCCGCGACAGCCGATCCATCGAAGGCCTGTATGTGGCGCTCGAGGACTGCCGAGCGCTCCTCGGGGCTCAGCCCGTCGAGGTACTCGCAGAAGACCTTGATGACCTGGAAGCATGCCATCTCCACCATGTACGACGACTCGATGGCTTCCCTCGTCAGGCCGGGGTCGCCACTGAGCGCCAGCTCGAGAGACTCGGGCTCGAGCCCAGCCAGAAACCGGCGAATGGATTCCCTCGTTTGCTCCGCCTGCGCCGCCGCTTTCTTTCCGGCGTCCTTGTCGCTCAACTCCCATCACCCCTCATGCCGCTTGTTCTCGTTTCAAGCATCGATTCAACCCCTGCTTGCGGCTGCCACAAGTCTCTTGAACAGCCGCGCCATCCCTGAAAAACACCACAGCGCGGTGGACCGCGCGACAGCCCTGGCAGCCCTGCCCACCTCGCGCCCGTCGACTACCGGCATCGAGTCACGCACGAAGTTCGGGTTCCCGGCCACTGCCTTGTTGACAGCCCTGGCGACCGCGTTGATCGCCGCCCCCATCGCAACTCGCGCCCGCTGCTTGCCGTCGATCTTGTCCAGCAGAGGCGCGTAGACGGCCGGCACCTCGCGCATGCCCTCGACGTTCACTCCGTTCATCAACTGGTCCAGGAACGCATCGAGGAGCGGCGCGGGAAACTGGTTCAGTTGCCGCCCCAGCTCGAGCACAGCCTCGACCAGGTAGTTGATGATCTCCGGCGCGGTCCCAGCCAGGCTGAGCGTCAACTCGGGGTCTTCCCAGAGCACGGTGCGGACCGCCATGCGTGCTCCCTCGGGGTCCAGCGCCGTCATGTTTGTCTTAATTATCTCGAGGAAGGCCGGGGTCCGGATGATCTCGCGTATCACGCGCGCGCCGGCCATGGCGCCTTCGCCCCGGTCGTTTCCCCCGACGCCTGCAGAGCCCTCAACGCCTGCCATCATGCCTCTCCCTCAACTTCACTGATCGCATCCGCCTCGGCCTGGGCGAGCGCCTCGCGCCCCGCCTCCACCAGCGGGACCACGACCTCCTGCATGAACTCCGGGTTCTCCCCGGCCACCGCCCGTACGCTCTCCGCGATGCCCATCACGAGCCTTCGTGCCTCCGAGCCTTCCTTGACCGCCTGGGCCCCCAGCCGCGAGACCGTGGCACCCAGCAGCGGGATGAGTGTGTCCAGAAGAAGACCGGCCGCGCCCTCGCCCGCCTGGGCTCCGACCGGAAGCGAGTCGGCGATGCCTTCACCGAGCCCGTCCCAGAAGCCGGCTGTCACTGCGGCCAGCGCCGGATCCTGCACAGCCGCCAACCGCGCGGAGAGGGTGAGAGCCTGCCCGGCCGCCCGGCCCAGCCTCTTCGCATCGACATCTGCGACCATCCCTGCCATGAAGCCGGTCAGCACGCCGGGGGGAAAGCCCGAGGCCTGCGACGTCATCTCGTCAAAACCCGCGATGGTGGCGTTGATGATCGCCGGGACCGCTCCGACGAGGCTGAGGAAGAACTCAGGGTCCTCGAACATCAGAGTGCGCACGAGCAGCGCCGCATTCTGAGGGTCGAGGTCGCGGATGATGATCCGCACGCTCTGCTTGAAGCGCGGGGTGCGCAGCAGCTCCCGGAGTACCCTGCTGGTGCCTTCGATCGGACCTTTCACCGTCTGGTCGTCCATGCCGTCCCTTCTCCCGCCGGCGGTCGCCGGCGCCTGCTCAAAGAGTCTCGCACTCGTAGAACCATCTCGCGACTTCCATCTGGCAGAGCTGCTTGCCGCCCATCCAGAGCTGCACTATCTTGAGGTCGCGCCAGTGCTTCTCCACGTCCCAGAGCCTGTCGCTGCCGTAGGTGCCCATGAGATTCATGGCCTTCTTCAAGTCCTGGACGCCGGTGTCGCAAGCGAAGTACTTGTAGGCGCGCCCTTTGGCGACGATCTCGTCGGACCAGCGGTCGCCGTAGAGGTCGGGGCGATCGATCATCCTCGCAAGCTGGTAGCCGAGGACCCTGATGATATCAGTGTCCCTGGCGAGGTCGGCGAGGACCCCGGCGACGTCGTCGTTTTCCTTGAGTGGCTTGCCCCTGAAGGTGGTCTTCGAGCAGAAGTCCTTGAGGATCTCGTAGACGTTCATCAGCACTCCGGTGACAAAGGCCGTACTGCCCACGTTGCCGAACGAGATGACCTCTTTGAAGTACGTCGCGTCAAGGCCCGGGCCGCACGCCCGGTACCAGGATGGGACCCGGCAGTTGTCGAACCAGATGTCGCCGTTCTTGTCGGCCGCCATGCCCGCCTTCTGGTACGGCCCTCCCTGGGTACAGCCCGGGGTGTCGGCGGGCACGAAGATGAAAGCGAAGTCGTCGAGGTCTTTCGAGCCGGGGTCGGTGGTGGCAACGACGCCGAAGAGGTCGGCGACGCCTCCCGAGTTCGTGGGCCAGAGCTTGTGGCCGTTGATGACCCACTCGTCGCCGTCGAGCACGGCCGTTGTCTCGATCGTGCTGCCTCCCACGACCTCCATGTTCTCTATGTCGGCTCCGCCCTGCGGCTCGGTCATCGCGTTGGCCGCGAAGCGAGGCTCGGACGTGTCGCAGAACATCGGCGCGAACTCCTCGCACAACCGCCGGTTCACGTGCGGCTCGGTGCAGATCATTAACAGCGGCCAGAAGATGACGCCGAAAGCCACGGCCATCCCCGAGTCGGCGCGCGCGATCTCCTCGAATGCACGGCACGCGATCGTCGCGGTGTAGCCCGAGTGACCGAAGCCCCAGCCCCCGAGGTCCTCCGGGAACAGCATCCTCTGGAAGCCCAGCTCTCCCATGAGGCTCCTGAAGGCGGGCTCGATGAGGCGGTGCTTCTCCCAGTCCTCATCGTACTTGCGCCTGTACGGGATGACCTCGCGGTCGGCCCACGCCCGGACGATATCGCCCAGGTACCTGTCGACGGGCGCGATGTATTCCAGGGGCCTGGTGAAATCGTCGATGGTCCGCATGTCGCTCCCCTTCTCGTTGCCGGCGCGAGGCCGGCGCTACAGTTTCTTCAGGTCGAAGTAGTGCCTGGCCATGTCCGTCTGCGCTACAGTCTCCGGGACGACGCTCGCCTCGAGGGTCTTGACGTCCCGCCAGTATCTCTCGAGGTTCCACTCCGTTGCGTAGCCGGCGGAACCCATCAGCTCCATCGTGTTGTCCATCGCGTCCATGGCGCTCCTTGCGACAGTCTTGAAGGCAGCTGTCGCGGTCGCCGCCACAGGTCCGCTTCCAGCCGGTCCATACGTCTCCGGCTTCGCAAGCATTCGCGCGATGTTGTAAGTCGCAATGCGTGCGAGGCCCGTCTTCGCGCCGATCTCCCCGAGCAGGGAAGCCACCAGCGGGTTCTCTTTGAAGACCTGGCCCTTGCCCTTGATCACCCTAGTGTCGACCCATTCTTTCAGGATCTCGTAAGACGCGAGAAGCGCGCCGCAACACACGGCGGAGCAGAGCGTGTAGTACCAGGAGAGGACTCCCCTGATGTTTTCGACTCCCTCGAGCAGCAGGTGCTTCGCCGGCAGCTCCGCGGCATCGATGGTTATCTCGGCGTTGATGCTCGCGGCGAGCCCCGCCAGCTTGAGAGGATTGCCGACGCTCACCACCAGCGACATCGACGGCACCAGAAAGAGACCCGGCTCGCCCTTGTCGGTCGCGGCGACCACCCCGAACATGTGTGCGTTCGACCCCGCGCACTGAGGCCTGGCGCCCGACGCCGAGAGCACCCACCATTCCCCCGATTTCCTTGCGGTTGCCTGGTACGGAAGCCCGAAGAAATCGGTCTCCTCTGCGCCGTTGCCGTACCCGGGGAGCACCAGCGAGCCGAAGAGGATCTCGTCTCCGCAGATGATCTCCGCGCTGCCTTTCAACAGCGTCTCGTTGCGGCCGGGGCCGATAGCGATCGCGGACTGGATCGCGAACCAGTTGGCGAGCAGAAAGCCGATGCCGGTGTCAGCGCGACCGACCTGCTCGAGGATCGCGGTGAGCGTCATCGCCGCTTCCGGTGAGTCGAGCCCTCCCCCGCCCAGCTCATCCGGCCAGAGCATCGCCTGCAGCCCTATGTCTATGAAGAGCTTGCGCATGGCGGGAACGAGAAGGCCCTCGTAGTCCTCGTGGTGCTCGAGCCTGCCGGTCATGACCTCGGCGTCGGCCCACCCGCTGACAGTCGAAGCCATTGAGAGGTCGACGTCGCCGAGCCACTCGACAGGGACCGGGAACAACTCCTGGTAATCCATCACACCCCCAAAGTTCTCGACATGCGCGGCCGCGGCCGGCAAGCCTCAAGCCACCTATCGCGCCGGCTCCAGCAGCAGGCCGTTGAGCTGCATGTCCACAATGCCGCGCGAGATCTCGTCGACATCATACTCGCCTTTCCCGGCGCTTATGTCCCGCGCCATATGGATAAGGCCGCCGACGATGAACTCTGCTGCCCGCCTGTTGTTCACGTTTCTCAGGAACTTGATATCGGACCCGAACACCATCAGCCTCTCGAAGTCTCCGGTGAACCTGTCCTGGAAGTCGTAGAATATCCTGGTCATGTCTTCATCGATGCCGACAAGATCGTTGAAGAACATCCGCGTCATTCCGCGGTTGGCGGCGATGAAGGCGAAGACCTGGCCCATGAGTTCCACGAGGGCCACCACGAGCTCGGAGTCGGGCGGCCTCACGTCCTCGGGGACCCCGAAGCGGTCGGTGATAGCGCTGACGCCCCCCTCGATCGTCTCGAGGATGTTGGTCGTGATCGCGGTGACGAGATTGATGAACAGCTCGCGCTTGTTGGGGAAGTAAACGTAGAAGGTCGAGCGCGCTATATTTGCTTCCTTCAGGATGTCTTCGACCGTGGCGTTGTGATAGCCCAGGCGCGGAAAAACCCGGGCGCTCGCTTCCATGATGAGGTCGCTCTTGTTGTCGGTACCCATTCCCATCCTGACGGGGAGCAAACATACATGTATGTTCGATATTTAAATACGAGCCGGCGCGCGAGTCAATAGCCAGGTGGTTTTCTGAGCCCTGCCGCCCGATGGAAAGCGCAGGACCTCGGCCGCGAGCGGTCTATACTAACCTTGAGCGATGACCGCGTCGGAGGAACCATGGACGAGATACCCGAGATAATCAGCCCGGACACACTGCGCGAAGAGCGAGTACCTCCAGGCCAGCGGGAGACAGAGAGGTTCCCTGTCCTCCACTACGGCAGCACTCCGCGCATCAGCGTTGACAAGTGGAGCTTCAGGATCTTCGGGCTGGTCGGCGAAGAGAAGACCCTCGATTACGCCGAGTTCTCGGCTCTTCCAAAGGTGCGAGTCGAAGCCGACATCCACTGCGTGACGTCCTGGTCCAGGCTGGACACCCACTGGGAGGGCGTCAGCACGAGCGCGCTCAAGAACCTCGTGACAATCAAGCCTGAGGCGAAGTTCGTGATGGTCCACGCCGAGCGCAAGTTCACCACCAACCTCCCGCTGGAGGACTTCTTCGCCGACGACGCGCTGCTCGCGCTCAAGTACGAAGGCGAGCCCCTGTCGAGTGACCATGGCTTTCCCGTCAGGCTCGTAGTGCCACGCCTCTATTTCTGGAAGAGCGCGAAGTGGGTGAACGGCGTCGAGTTCATGGATAAAGACCGCCCCGGCTTCTGGGAATCCGGCGGCTACAACATGCACGGCGACCCGTGGACTGAAGAGCGCTATAGCCGCGATTGATTCCGCGGGACCCTCATTGATAAACTCCTCGTAGCGGTCAAATGCGGTGACCACTTTTCTCACTGGGGAGTGATGGGGATGTATTGCAGCAATTGTTCAGGAGATATTCCTGTGGGCAATTTCAGTTGCCCGTTCTGCGGAGAACCTGTCAGCCACGACACCCAGGAACCAGCGCAGGGCCCACCAAGTGTTCCCGCTGGCACACCTCCAGACTCACACCAGGCAAATGGCACTCCGAGCCAGACACCTTCGAACGCCTTTACACCTGCCACACAACCACCTCAACAACGCGACGTGCAACCGCCATACCAGGCCGTCCCTCCGGGCGTGCAGGAGCTGCCGCCGGGAGCGCACGCATACGCGCCGGGAGATGCGTTCGCCTCTCAGCCCGGTGTCGCCAATTTTGAAGACAAGCCCCCCGAGGGGTGGATGGTGGATGGATACCACGCGCCCGGCGAACTCGCGCGTACCGGCGAGTGGTCACGGATGCCTACGACGAGCATCAATGCCGAGAGTCGCAAATACGGAAAGATCCTGATCTCTGTCGGTTTGATCGTAGCCCTCGCTATCGCAGGCGTCGTCTACGTCCGAACGAGGCAAAGGCCGTTGAACACCGTCCAGACTTTCTGGTTCTGGGCGAACCATACCGACGCGAGCAGGATGATCGAATGCTGGACGCCCGAATACCGGCGACAGCATCCCGAGATTCAGAAGGAGCTCGAAGCGATGTTCTACCCGCCCGCGGACGAGGGAGGCTACATGGGCAGCCGCGTGCGGACCAACAGCTATGATTCGTACACATACGATATCAAGCAGACCGGCGGGACGGCGGAAGCCATCACATACGTGCCTGGAGAGTTGACGCACAAGGGAAAGGGACTGACAAGTTGTCACAGATGACACTCATCAAGAAGGGTGGGAACTGGTACATCACTCAGATTCAGTTCTTCTGAGGTAGTCTGAAATGCGAACTTCCGGGCGGCCGACCTCTTCGGCAAACCAAGCGAAAAGACCAAAGCGGTAGCGGGATAAACATCTGCTGTATTGGGTTCTATTACTTCGATTCTCTTCTCGTTGATGGTTGCTTTACTCACGTCAGTTTCACATTGAGTGGACGGCGAATTTAGCGTACATGGTTCCGCTGTTAATTGCTGTTGGGGTGAACGAGGGGACTCGAACCCCCTCCGTCGCTTCACCCTGCGAGATCTCTGGTAGGCGCTGGTTTGCTGTTAAGGGTTCCGCTCCCGCATGGGGGACTTCCGGTCCCCCCTACGAAACCCCCCTGATTTTGAATTAATGCGGGGGAGTCCTTCCCCCGGCCCCCCTATGTCGGGGTTTCGAGTCTTTGACGAGATTGTTGAAGAGACTGGGGTGAACGAGGGGACTCGAACCCCCGACCTCCGGGGCCACAACCCGGCGCTCTAACCTACTGAGCTACGTCCACCTCGAGCTTGATGCAAGGCCGCGAGCCGCCCGCGTGTGGCTTGTGCGGGCAGGTTCAAAGATAAGGCTTTGGGACGCGGATTTCAAATCAGCGAAGCAGAATGGGGTCACATGTTAATGCGCCACCAGGGTCTGACCCCAGTGGCGCACTTTGCTATTTGATTCGGGTCATTTCGGCCGCTGATTTCTCAGCTTTGCTGATGTATTGGATAACGCTGATGACGGTGTGAGGGCTGGCGTTCCTGCGGCAGTGTTAGAATCTCAGCATTCGAGACGAGGAGGGTTGTCAGTGGAACTTGCCCGCCGAGAGCGGCGCGCCGTGTTGAGGTGCGACATCCTGCTTGTCGTCGCGATCGCATTCATCATCCTCACTTCAATAGCCATGGCCGCTTATCCCGGCTCGAACCACCTGAACCACACGACGCATGGGTATTCCTTTACCACGAACTTCTTCAGCGACCTCGGGGCGACCCGGACATACGCGAAGCACTTGAGTGTTGCCTCGGCGGTGTTGTTCATGATCGCCCTCGCGGCGGTCGGGGGCGCGATCGTCGTATTCAGCTTCAACGCGGCTGTTGTGGCGTGGAAAGAAGAGCGGCTGAGACGAGCATGCATGGTAGCCACTGCGTGTGGCATCGTGAGCGGCCTGGGGTTCATCTGCATAGCAGGGACACCGGAAAACGTATCGGACACAATGCACGTGCTTTTCGTTCAGATAGCGTTCGGCTTCCTGCTGCTGTTCGTCATCCTGCTTACCGCCGCCCAGATCGCTAACCATTGGCCGCGGATATACCTGGTGCCCAACTTCCTGTACATGGTTATTCTCGCGGCATACGTCGTGCTGCTGTTCTTCGGCCCGAATGTCGAGACGCTACACGGGCTGGAGATCCATGCTATCGGGCAGAAGATCATCGTGTATTCGTCGATCATCAATGTAGCGCTGCAGGCGTTTGGGGTGCGGC
>Ga0209747_1000266_pt1 | contig 28562 bp, 29 predicted proteins | sample BarGraNGADG00311_FD_184498 | JGI IMG/M metagenome (GOLD analysis project Ga0209747, IMG submission 184498) | Arctic peat soil microbial communities from Barrow, Alaska - Barrow Graham LP Ref core NGADG0011-311 (SPAdes) (version 2) | ecosystem: Environmental > Terrestrial > Soil > Wetlands > Peat...
TCCAGTCACGTTCCTCTGCCATTCGGGAGAACCGCGACAACAAGACCGTCCTTTCCGACGCCCCGAAGCCCATAGAGCACGACCGACTGGGCATCACGGCCAGCAGTCACCCTCTTCAGAGCCGTGTCCCATGCCGCGAGTTGGACTTCGCGCCCCACCAACGCTCCCGGTGGGCGGCCAGCTCCAGGCGAGTACGGGTTGAGCACTGGGTCCATGTGATCCCTGCCGTGTAGCGAGTTATGAAGGAGTATGACGATTCGCTATGTAGAACCCATATATCGCTATAGATCTCCATACATCGCTACACGGACCCGTCGTGTGCCGTGCCCGCACTCATCCCTGGTGGGCTTGGCGATTCCGCCGCGCCAACTCCCCCGACAGCGCCGTCGCGAAGCCGCACCACCCGGCGTACAGCCCCAGCCCGATGGCCTTGCCCGGCCCGGCGGCCGCTCCGCGGCGCGCGAGGTCCGCGGAACTCCCCGCCAACAGCCCCGCCACCACGGTGGCAGCCGGCAGGTGATGCGCCCGGAAGAACACCCCAGACCACCCGGCGTTCAGCGCCATGTTCACCAGGAACGCTGCCCAGAACGCCTCGGCCTCGCCCTCCTCGCCCTTCTCGGTGAGCTCGGCGATGGTGGTGGTGGCCGCCAGCGCGACGATCCCGTACAACGCTGTCCACACCACCGGGAACGCCACGGCCGGCGGCTGCCACGGCGGCTTCGCCAGCCCCCGGTACCACCGCGAGTCCGGGTCCGTCAGCAGCGAGCCCGCGAGCGCCGTCGCCCCCACCCCGGCGGCCACGCGGCGGAAGGTCCGCCGCCACCGCTGCGGGTCGATCCCGACGACGGCGGCCCGGACGGCGTCGTCGTACCCCGCGAGCCCGCCGGGCGGGAGGCCGAGGTCGCGCTGGGCGTCGTCCTCCGAGCACACGGCGTCGTGGATGAGGCTCCCGACCAGCGGTCGCGCCACCCCGGACAGCACCGGCGTCACGAGCCCCACCCAGTGCGACGCCAGTTCGGGGGTGAGGACGGGCACGGTGTTGATCCAGCGGTTGCCGAGGCCGGTGACGGCCGCGTACCGCTTCATCATGTCCGCGTAGGTCAGGACGTCCGGGCCGCCGACGTCGTACGTCCGGTTCACCCCCGGCGGCAGGTCCGCCGCGGCCACGAGGTAGTGGAGCACATCGTCGATCGCGATGGGCTGGATGCGGTTGCGGAGCCACTTGGGCGCGACCACCACGGGAAGGCGCTCGGTGAGGTGGCGGAGCATGTCGAAGGAGGCGGACCCGGCGCCGAGGACCACGCCGGCCTGGAGCACCGCCGTCGGGACGCCCGACGCGAGGAAGATCTGGCCCACCTCCACGCGGGAGGCCAGGTGTGGGGAGAGCTCCCCGCGCGGGTGCAGGCCGCTGAGGTAGACGATGCGCCCCACCCCGGCATCACGGGCGGCGGCGGCGAACACCTGCGCCATGTGGCGGTCCCGTGCCACGAAGTCGCCCTTGCCGTCCATCGAGTGGAGCAGGTAGTAGGCCACCTCGACGCCGTCGAGGGCGCGGGCGAGCACCGCGGCGTCGTCGGCGCTGCCGATCGCGGTCTCCACGCGCTCGTGCCAGGGCTGGCGGCGGAGCTTCTCCTCGCTGCGGCCCAGCACGCGGACCGCCCGGCCGCGCTCCAGCAGGGCGGGCACCAGCAGGCCGCCGATGTAGCCGGTGACGCCGGTGACGAGGACGCGGCCTTCGGACGGGTTCGTGGGCATGTCAGCTCCAGAGGGTGAGTGCGGCCGGGAGGAGGAAAAGCATCCCGAGGGACCAGGTGAGGTGGGTGACGATCGGGCCGAGCACGCCCCCGGTGACGCGCCGCTGCAACCCCACCAGGGTGCCGAGCACCACGGCGGCGAACACCAGCAGCGGGATCCCGGTGGGCAGGACGGCCAGCCCGTAGATCGCCGTCGTGATCGGGACGGGGTGGCGGCGCCCGGCGGCGGCGTACAGCGCCCCCCGGAAGTACAGCTCCTCGGCGATCCCGTTGATCGCGGTGATCAGCGCGACGATCCACAGGTCGCCGAAGCGGGCGTGATCCAGCAGTTCCTGGACCGGGTCGCGGAGGAACGGGACCTGCGCCACCAGGGCCGCGCCGGCGAGGAAGACCAGGAGGAGGCCGCCGCCCAGCACGAGGGACTGGACCACGGAAAGGCTCGTGGTGCCGTCGCGGGTGTGGGCGCGGCCGGGGTGGATCCGCCCGGACGCGAACGCTCCCACGGCCCAGATCGCCGCGACGCCGAGGGTGGCGGGGTAGAAGAGGTCGTTGCCCGGCTCGATGCGCAGCGCCAACGCGAGCGCCACCGCCCCCACCACGAGCGTGACCCCCGCGACCACCCGGCGTCGCCGAAATGCCTCATCCGGTTCGGTGTGGTCCCGCTCCACGGGTTGCACGAGGGCAGCCCGGAAGAAGGCCCGCACCGCGTCGAGAGGGTTGACGACGTCAGCCATCGCCACCGTCACCGTCGGCGGCGGCGCCGTCCCCGCCGAAGCCGAACGCCGCGATCGGGGTGAGGTCGCCGTCGCGGAGGCTCTCGAGGACGTGGCGCTCGTGCGGCGGGATGGGCTCGGGCAGTGCGTCGAGGGGGAACCAGCGCAGCTCGGCGGTCTTCACGGGCTCCCGGATGGCCGGCGCACCCACCCAGGACCAGCACTCGAAGAAGAAGTCCACCCGCTGCTCGACCGGGTCCGCACTGCCCTGCCTGCGGTGCAGTGTGGTGAGGGGCTTGAGGGCGGAGACCGGGAGTTGCACACCGACCTCCTCGCGGGCCTCCCGGACCGCGGCATCCACCACCGACTCCCCCGCCTCCACGTGGCCCGCGATCGCCGCGGCCCAATGCCCGTCCATGAACCCGGTGTTCTGCCGCGCCTGCAGCAGCACCTCGCCCTCCCGGCGGAGGTAGACGTACGCGGCGGGCACCAGGGTGAAGCGTGCGCTCATGGCCACAGCCTAGGCTCCCGCGACGCTTTGCACCCCCGCTGGTAACGTGAACACCAGCCACCAACTCCCCACCGAACCGAGGGCCGCCGTGAAGATCCTGAAGCGCACCATCACCACCACCGCGGCCCCGGACAAGGTCTTCCCCTACCTCGCGGACTTCGAGAACGCCGTCGAATGGGACCACGGCACGGTCTCCTGTACCCGCATCTCCGGCGACGGCGGCCCCGGCACCACGTATCGCAACGTCTCCAAGTTCGCGGGCCGGGAAGTCGAGCTGATCTACACCGTGGAGAAGCTGGCCGAGCCGACGTTCGTCATCGTGGGCAGTAACGCCACCACCACCAGCCAGGACACGATGGTCGTGCGCCCCAACGGCACCGGCTCGGACGTCATCTACACCGCGAAGTTCACCTTCTCCGGCGTGGCCCGGGTCCTCGAGCCGTTCCTCAGCCCGTTCCTGGCGAAGCTCGGCGACGCGGTCGTCACAAGCATGAAGACCGCCCTCGACCGCCTGTGAGGCCCTCCGCGCGGGTGGTCGCGCTCGCGGCCGCCCCCGTACTTCTTCCGCAGGGCCGCCGTGCCCGCCGTTCGATCCCCCGGCTCCCTGATGCCGCCGGGCCGCGCACCGGCGTCGTCGGCGACGGCGACGGCGACGGCCGCGGCTGCGCACCGCTCTCCATCCTGGTCATCGGCGAGTCCACCGCCGTCGGCGTGGGTGCGACCACCCAGGCGGAGGCGCTCGCCGGACAGCTCGCCCGCCGGCTCTCCTCGCCCGGCGACGCCGCCCGCACCGTCTCGTGGGCGGCGCTCGGCCGCTCCGGGGCGGCGGCGCGACACGTGCTGCGCGACCACGTCCCGCTCGTGACCGGGGAGTGGGACGTCGTCGTGCTCGTGCTCGGCGTGAACGACACCCTCGGCCTCACGCCGGTGCCGCGCTGGCGGGCCACCGTGGAGGAGATCCTCGACGCGCTCGAGCCACACGTCGCCGACGGCGGCGGGCTGGTCCTGGCCGGCCTCCCGGCGGTCTCGCGCTTCGTGGCGCTCCCCCAGCCCACCCGTGCGCTCCTCGGCCGCCACGCCCGCGCCCTCGACGACGAGTTGGCCGCCATTGCCGGCCGCCGCGAGCGCACCCTCCACGTCCGCACCCCGGTCCTGGGATCGGGCCCGATGCTCGCCGTCGACCGGTTCCACCCTTCCGCGCTCGGGTACGCGTTGTGGGCCGCCGAGTTGGCCCGTGCGCTGGCGGCTGAATGGCTGTTGCACCCGTGAGCCCGCACCCTAGATTGGGGGGACGGTGACCACGTCATCCCGACCGCCCCGCCCGTGAAAGGCACCCGATGATCGAGATCTCCACTCCCGCCGTACCCGAGAGTTCCTTCCGCAACACCACCGATTTCCTGGTCGCGCGCGCGGCGAACCACGCGGCCCACGTCGCGTTCCAGGTCCGCACCGGGAACGGCTGGCGCGACGTCACCACGCGCGAGTTCGCGGACACGGTGACGTCGGTGGCCAAGGGCCTCATCGCCGTCGGCGTGCGGCCCGGGGACGCCGTCGCGGTGGTCGCCGAGACCCGCTACGAGTGGGCCGTGGTGGACATGGCCTCGTGGTACGCCGGGGCGGTCGTGGTGCCGGTGTACCCGACGTCGTCTGTGGTCCAGGCCGCGGGCATCCTCGCGGACAGCGCGCCGGTGCTCGCGTTCGTGGGCAGCGCGGTCCACGCGGACCTCGTGCGATCGGGCTGCGCGGCGGCGGAGTTGCCCGCCATCCCGACCTGGTCCATGGACGCCGCACCGGGCGCGGACCTCGCGGCGCTCGCCGCGCGCGGGGCGGACGTGGCGGACGACGTCGTCGAGGAGCGGCGTGGCCTGGCCGGGCCGGACGCCGTGGCCACGATCGTCTACACGTCGGGGACCACGCGGGCCGCCAAGGGCGTCAACATCACGCACGGCAACCTGGTGCGCGAGGTGGAGGCGGTGGGCAGCGCGTTTACGGCCGTGGTGCACGACCGCGCGAACACGGTCATCTTCCTGCCGCTGTCCCACATCCTCGCCCGTGCGCTGCAGCTGATCGCGATCCAGGCAGGCATGCGGGTGGCCCACCTGTCCGACCCCACCAAGGTGGTCGCGACGCTCGCCGAGATCCGGCCGACCTTCCTCGTGGTGGTGCCCCGCGTGCTGCAGAAGATCCAGGGCGGCGGCGCCGCGAAGGCGGAGGACAAGCATCTGGGCAAGGTGTTCGACGCCGCCATCGCCACCGCCGTTTCGTGGGGGCGCCATCTGGAGGACATGGACGAGTTCGGGGCGGCCGCGGGCGAGGCGTCCCTGGGGCTGCGCATCCGCCACGCGGTGTTCGACCGGCTGTTCTACGCCAGGCTCCGGGCGCTCATGGGGGGACGCCTCGAATACATGCTCTCCGGGGCCGCACCGCTCGAGGCACACCTTTCGCTGTTCTTCCGCGGCCTGGGGGTCCCCGTGGTCGAGGGGTACGGGCTGACGGAGACCACCGCGCCCTGCACCGGCAACCTGCCGGGCGCAGTCCGGTCCGGCACCGTGGGGGTGCCGGTCCCCGGCACCACAATCCGCATCGCGCCCGACGGCGAGGTGCTGGTGAGGGGGGTCGGCGTCACACCCGGGTACCGCCACCCCGAGGACAACGAGGGTGCATTCGTGGACGGGTTCTTCCGCACCGGCGACCTCGGCTCGCTCGACGAGAAGGGCCGCCTCACCCTCAGGGGCCGGGTCAAGGACATCATCGTCACCTCCGGCGGCAAGAACGTGTCCCCCGCGCCATGGGAGAACGCCGTGGAGGCGGACCCGATGGTCGCCTACGCGGTCATGGTTGGCGAGGGCAAGCCCTTCCCTGCGGCCCTGATCCTCATGGCCCGCGACGAGCTGATCGCGTGGGCTGATCGCCATGGGCACCCGGGACTCGCGACCCTCGCCCGGGACCCGCTCGCGCAGAGCGTCGAGGATCCGGGCATTCTCGCGGCGATCGGGGCCATTGTCGCTCGCGCGAACCAGGCGGTGTCCCGCGCCGAGCAGGTGCGCAGGTTCAAGGTGCTCCTCACCGACCTGAAGGAGGAGTCCGGGCACTTCACCCCGACCATGAAACTCAAGCGGAACGTGTTCCTGAAGGACTTCGCGGGCGTGGTCGAGGACCTCTACCGCGGCGGCAAGTCGCACGGCGGCGGGGCGGCGTGACGGCGCCCTCCCTGCCTGCGCCGAACCTGAGCCCCGCGCGCACGTGGCTGACGACGTACCTGGTGGCGGCCGTCGTCTTCGCGGTGCTGGACCTGGAGTGGCTGGGTCTCGTGGCGCAGCGGCTCTACGGGTTCGTCACCTACTCCACCTGGGACCTGACCTCCATGGCGGTGTTCCCGGACTTCCCGCTCACAATGGTGTTGGTGGACCTCGCCTGGGGCGTCACCGCCTGCGTGGTGGTCACCGCGATCACCACTCGCTTGCTCCGGTCCCTCCTCTCGACGCCCTCGATGCCCCCGATGCCCCCGACGCACTCGACAAAGGCCCGCTGACTCCCACCAGGGCCGCCACCCGCGCCCACCCACGCCCCACCACACCCACCCCCGCACACCCCCGCACACCCCCGCGCCTGCCCCCCACCACCGAGACCGGATTCCGCGTCACGGGCCACCGGACTCTGCGGCGGGCGCACGGGTGAGGCGCGTGGACCCCAAGGAATCGTCACGGGCCACCGGAGCTTGGGCCGTGCACACTCGGGCGCGAGTCCCGAATGACGTCACGGGCCAGCGCAGGGTGGCGCGTGACGATTCCTGCAGCACCAAGTCCGGGCGAGCCCAGCCACAGACACATCTGGCCCGTGACAGTCCTCGCAATACCCTCGCTCAGCGGGCCCGCGGCGCGTGCGGTGGCAGTCCGGTCTCCCTACACTCGTGTGATCTGCCTGAACATCGCGCGACCAGCGTCGGATGGACAATCATGACCACGGATCACAACCCGGCCACGGAGGTGCTGTTCGGGCGAGCGGTTGCGCGCGATGACCAACCGGCTCACCGCGTGCTTGGTGCGGCGCGCCGACGGGTGGAGGATCGCGCACGAGCACACCTCCCTGCCGATCGACATGGAGACCGGCAAGCTGATCGCCCGGACCTCGTAGACTCGTCCCACGCCCGCGCCCCGCGCCCCACACCCCCGCTCCCTGAGGAGTCCCCATGCCGTCGATCACCGTGCCCGGCGCGTCGAGCGCCCCGGAGCTGGATGCCCACCTCGCGGTGCCGCCGGTCGGCGAGGGGCCGTGGCCCGGCGTCGTCGTCCTCCACGAGGCGTTCGGGTTGACCGTCGACATCAAGCAGCAGGCGGACCGGCTCGCCGCCGCCGGCTACCTGGCGCTCGCGCCGGACCTGTACACCGCCGGCGGGGCCGTCCGGTGCCTGAAGGGCACGTTCGCCGCGCTGCTCCGCGGCCAGGGGAAGGCGTTCGGGGACATCGAGGCGGCCCGCGCGCTGCTCGCCGGGCGAGCGGACTGCACCGGGAAGGTCGGGGTGATCGGGTTCTGCATGGGCGGCGGGTTCGCACTCCTGGCGGCTTCGCAGGGGTTCGACGCCGCCGCCCCCAACTACGGGCACCTGCCGGAGAATGCCGTCGAGGCGCTGGGCGGGGCCTGCCCGATCGTGGCGAGCTACGGCCGGCGGGACCCGAGCCTGCGCGGCGCAGCCCTCGAGTTGGAGCGGGTCCTGACCGAGGTGGGCGTGGACCACGACGTCAAGGAGTACCCCGACGCCGGGCACTCGTTCATGAACCGGCACAACTCGGGGCCGCTCTCCGTGCTGGAACGGGTGGGTGGGCTCAGCTACCACGAGCCGTCCGCCGAGGACGCCTGGGGGCGGATCCTGCGGTTCTTCGAGGAGCACCTGCGCTGATTCGCGGAACCACTCAGGCGCGAAGCTCCAGGACGACGACGCCGTGCGGCGGGGGTGGGAACCCGCGGCGGTTGTCCGGATCCAACCCGCCCTCCATCCCGACCTCGTCGCCGTAGTACAGGTACGGCGTGCCGGGCAACGTGAAGACCAGCACGGTTGCGAGCCACGCGCGGTCGGCGTCGCCACACACCGTGAGGAATCGGGCGGTGTCCGAGGACCCCGAGAACACCCAGGACGCCCGCTGGTGCCGGTCGTCGTACCGGCCGAGCAGCCGCCCGAGCTCCGCCGCGAAGGAAGGCCCGTCCAGCGGGTCGGCCTCGTTCGCGCCGGTGATGATGTGCCGCGGGTCGTTGTGCGTCCCGCCCGCGAAGCGCCGGATCGCCGCCATCGTGGGGTAGTCCGTGACGCCGTCCCACGTGTCCCCGGTGAGCCACTGCGGCGAGTCCCACCAGAGCTCGCCGATGAGGCACACCTCCGGGTCGAGCGACGTGATGCCGAGTTCCTGCAGGTGGTCCAGGTGGCGGGTGACGCCGTCGAGCGTGCCACCCAGGAACGCTCGCCACGGCGCCGGCTGGTCCCAAGGGCGAGAGCACGCCCTCGTCGGCTCCGGGTGGCAGTGCGCCGCGGGCGAAGCGGTCGGGCATCACCGCGTAGACGATGGCGGAGTCAAGCCAAGCGGGGACGACGTCGTCAGGCACGTGGGAAGCGTAACGCGGGGGCGCCGCGGGGGCATGGGGTGGGCGGCGCCGCTCGGCGCGCTCGCGCCCCCGGTCACGGCGCGAGCGCGACCCCCGACCCGCCCTTCGAACTCGCGAGGGCGGAAGTGTCGACCGCGCGCACGTCGTCGGCGATGGCCTCGACGCGCGCGAGCGCCACCGCGACCCGTGCTGTCGCGAAGTCCGATGGGCGCTTCTTCTGCCCGAAGGAGTGCCGCTCGTACCCGCGGAACGTCGAGGCCGGGACCACAACGCCGTCGTCGTCCAGCGTGTAAGCGATGAGGCAGGCGGCGACCTCGGCCATCGCGCGGCGGTCCTCCGGGCGCGCGGCGGCGCCGGACCACACCTCCGGGTAGCGCCCGATCGTGTCCACGACGGCGAGCGCGGAGTACCAGGTCGCGGGCCACTTGCCGCGCTTGAACTGGCGGCCGTGCCCGAACATGTACGGCTTCGCCACCGTCCGCTGCCGCCACACTTCCAGCGAGGTGCGCGCGACGTCAGCGATCGCCGCCGGGCGCCGCCTCGGCGCGAGGTGCGAGAACGCCCGCAGCCCCTCGAGGGTGACCTGCGGGCAGACGTCCCCCTTGCGCCCCGGCCCCCGGAAGTCCACGAGCGGGTCCGGGATGCACAGCCAGCCCGGCCCATGGGGCGTTCCGACGACGCCGGCCGCCAGGTGCTCGAAGGCGCGAACCACGCGCGGGTCGTCGGTGAGGCCGGCGCGCGCGAGGGTCTCGAGGATGGCGTGGGAGTCGCACGGGAGGGCGGACCAGACGCCGGCGGGATTGGCGCGGTGCGCCGTCGTGGCGAGGAAGCGCCCGTCCTCGGCCTGGTGCTCCAGCATGCCGGCGAGGATGGCCGCGATGCGGGGGTCATCGGCGGCCGTGACACCCATGTCGGCCAGCAGGCCGAGGAGGTTGGGGGCAAACTCCGGCTTGTCGTGGCCGGAGATCGGGGGCGGCGTCTCCCACGTACCCAGCCGCCCGAGCAGGTCCGCGGTGAGGGGATCGGCGACGACGTCGTCGTGTGCCCGGATGACGTCCGGGTCGGTGTGGGACCGGCCCGCGAGCACGGCGAGTGCGATCCAGCGGGCCGTGGGCTCGGGCGACTGCGCCAGGCGAGCCACGGTCTCGTCGCAGACCAACCGGCGCGGGGCCATGACTCATCCTACGGAACTGGTCCGAACCGGGCGGCCGTTCAGACCGGGCCGCCGGTGACGGGTGCCGGCACCGCGGTGACTCCCCGGACGACGAGGTCGATCGAATCGTGGGCTGCGAGGCGCCGGGCCACGTCGGCGACCCGAGCCCGCAGGCGGTGGGCGTGACCGCCACCGTTTCCCTGCTTTCACTGATGCTGTGGACCTGGGTGCTCGGGCCGCTGGGCGCGCTGCTCGCCCTCCCGGCCACGCTGCTCGCCAAGTCCCTCCTCATCGACCCCGATCCCCAGCTCCTCTGGCTCAACGCCTACATCGCGGCCGACCCCGACGACGTCGACGCCCCGCCCCCGCCCCAGGTGGAGCTGGCACCGCAGCCGCGGCCATTGCCTTTGAGGCCACCGTCGTCGACCACCGGGCGCCCACGGACTGAGGCCGCTTGGTCCAGACTCCTTCCCGGGTGTGAGCCACTCGCCACCGGAGTGCGAGGCAATCGGCTACGGGCCGGTCCCAACCGGGGGAGCCCCGGTGCCCGATGTCCGGCTGCACGAACTCTTACCGGCCATCCGCGGCGAGGCTTTGCACCCACGGTGAGGCATGTTTACCTCACCGTGGGCACAAAGCCTCCCCACGGGCGGATGGTAAGGGTTCCAGCGCGGAGGGTAAGGGCTGCGATCCCTCACCGCCGGTTCAAACCCACCCCGCCACGCAATGCCGGCCGCACCCGTTGTAGCCTGGCCGCCAACGGGTGACAAACATCGAAGCATCACCACGGGTTCACTCCAACGGGCGTCACTGACAACGCCGCCCTCCACACCTTGGACCCGGCCATGGTGCCCGAGTACACGGCGCGGTCTCGTCGCCCGAACACCATGACCCGCTTGTCCGCGCCCTCCTGGGAGAGTACGTAGCGGATTCCGCTCCGAGGGCTCCCGGGAGCCTGAGGACCAATGCCAGACCGCCGGCGGGACCCCCAAGACCGCCAAGACGGCCGGCGGGGCGCCTACCCGCGGTGCGGAAGCGGCCCGGCGTTCACCCGGACAGGAGTCTGCCGAGCTGTGCTGCCAACGGTCCCGGACGGAACCGGCCCACGCCCTCGATCTCGACGACGGCCCGCACCCCCACCACCGCGTTCGTCACGAACACCTCGTCAGCCGAAGCCAGTTCCCCGACACTGAGCGGACCCTCGCGCACCGGCAGCCCCTCGCCCGCCAGCGCCGCCAGCGCCCGGGCCCGGGCCGTCCCGGGGAGGATCCGCCCGTCGAGCGCCGGGGTGCGCACCACGCCCGCCACCACCGCGAACACGTTCGCCCGCCACGCCTCCAGAACGGCGCCGTCGGCGTCGAGGAGCAGCGGGTCGCGAAACGCCGACCATGGCCCCGCCCCGGGCTCCGGCCGGTCCGCCCACTTGTGCGCGCCGAGCCCACCCGGGACCTCCACGGGCACGAGCCGCCACGGCTCGACGGGCCCGCCGGCGAGCGCCGTCGTCGTGACGGCGACCTCGAGCCAGCCGGCGCGCGGCCGCACCGTCACACGCAGCCGGTGCGGTCCCACGGCGGCGGCGGCCGCCCGCACGGCGTCGGCGCGCACCCGGTCGGGTAGCGCCAGCCCGTAGCACGCGCGGACGCTGGCGCCCAGGCGGGCGAGGTGGGCGTCCAGGTCGACGACGACGCCGCCGCGCACCAGCGCCGTGGTGAAGACGCCCAAGGCAGGGTCGGGGCGCGCCCGATGGCCCTCCCATTCGGCGGCGAGCGCGGGTCCGAAGGCCGCGCCGACGGCGTCGAGCAGCGGGCGAGCCTTGACGAGGGTCTCGCGGGCCTCACCGTCGGGATCGGACTCGGCGACGATGCCGCCGCCCGCGCCGAGCCACACCCGCCCGTCGCCGAACTCGAAGGTCCGGATCGCCACGTTGAACGTGAGGCCGGCCAGCGGGCTGACGAGCCCGACCGCGCCGGTGTAGACCTCGCGGGCGGTGCGCTCGAGGTCATGGATGAGCTCCATCGCACGGACCTTCGGCGTGCCGGTGCAGGAGCCGGGCGGGAAGGTGGCGCGCAGGAGGTCCGCGTCGGTGACGCCGTCGCGCAGCCGGCCGCGCACGTCGGAAACGAGGTGGTGGACGCCGGTGTGCGTCTGCGCGCGCGCCAACTGTTCGACCGCCACCGAGCCGGGCTCGCACACGCGGCTGAGGTCGTTGCGCATCAGGTCGACGATCATCACGTTCTCCGCCCGGTCCTTCGCCGACGCCGCCAACGCCGCCGGGTCCGTGCCCAGCGGCGCGGTGCCCTTGATCGGGGACGTGAGCACCGAGCGCCCCGTGCGGCGCAGGAACAGCTCCGGGGACAGGCTCGCGACCGCCGCGCCCCCCGGCAGCCGCAGGAACGCGGCGAAGCGGGGGCGGAGGCGCCCGTGGCCGGCGAGGAAGAGGTCCAGGGGGTCGCCGTCGAAGGCCGCCTCGAGCCGCCGGCAGACGTTGACCTGGTAGACGTCCCCGGCGCGGATGTGCGCCAGTGCCCGCCGGACGGTGGCGGCGTGCCCCGCGCCGTCGACGTCGGACGCGAACGCCCCGCACCGGTAGGGGCGCGGTGGCGGGGTGGCCGCGACCGGTGGCGCGGCTGCCCCGAGCGCCGCCACGACGACTCCGCGCAACAGCGCCGTCCGCGCCGGGTCCACCCCGGGGAGGCCCTCGAGGACCCAGCCCGCCCGGGGGTCGCGGCGCAGGACGTGGTCGTAGTGGGCGAGGTGGTGGTGCGGGAGGGGGACCGGGCGGGGTGGCGCGGGCGGGAGGCGCTCGAGGGTGCCCGCGAGCTGATACCCGAGGTATCCGAACCAGCCGCCCCCGACGAGCGGGCGCACCGCGGGTGGGGGCTCGTCCGGGGTGGTCAGGCCGTCGGGCGCAGCGGCGGGCCTGGCGGCGTCCCCCGGCTCGGCGAGCGCGGCGAAGGGGTCATCCCCTTCGGCGAGCACGCGGTCCGGCCGGAAGGCGACGATGTCCCCGCCCTCGTGCCAGTCGCCGAGGAGGCCGACGAGCCCCGGCTCGTCCCGCAGCGCGCGCAGCACCGCGGCGGCCGGGAACTCCGGCGGGCGAGCGATTCAGCCCGGCGAATGCTCAGGCGCCGCCGCCCGACATCCACGACGGCGGCGGCGGGGCCGCGGGCCGCACCTCGGGAGCCTGGGGTGGGGGCGTCGTCGTCACACCCGGCTGGGGCGGCGGCATCGGGGCACCCGGCGGGGGCGGGTAGCCGCCCTGGCCCCAGGCCTGGGCGGCGCCGGGAGGGGGCGGGGTTGCGGTGTGCAGCGCCAGCGACTTGATCGCGCCGCGCGCCTCCAGCTGCTGCAGCGCCGCCATCACGCGGTCATGGTCCGCGGCGGCGGCTTGGCGCCCGGTGGCCTGCAGGTACGTGAGCACCCCCAGGTCGTGGAAGTACTTGTCCGCCTCGCCACCGCCGGCAGCAACCCCGGGCACGCTGATGCCGGAACTCGCGAGTGCGGTGTCCGCCTTCGCGGCGAGGTCCGTCGCCGCGGCCTTTGCCTTGTCAAGGAAACCCATGTCTGCCCCTCCACCTCGAGCTGCGGGGGACCAACCCCCACCTCGAAGCGTACGCAGGGGCGCCCCGTCCGGCTATAGGTTCGTTGCATCCGCCCGCAGCGGAGCGGGCAGCCCGACGCACGAGGGGGAACCATGGCCATCTACGGATCGCTCTTCACCGACTTCAAGGAGAACACCTCGCAGGACCCGTTCTCCCTCCAGAACAAGAAACTGCTCAAGATCCAGATGGGGTTCGGCCCGGTGTGGGCCAAGAGCGGCTCGATGGTCGCCTACCAGGGGGATGTCCGCTTCGAGAACAAGGGCTCCGGCGGGCTCGACAAGATGTTCAAGGCGGCGATCACCGGCGAGGGCGTCCACATGATGCAATGCTCCGGCCAGGGCGAGCTGTTCGTGGCCGACCGGGCCTCCGAGATCCAGGTGATGTACCTGGACAACGACTCGATCTCCGTGAACGGCGCGAACGTGCTCGCGTACTCGTCGTCGATCCAGTCCGACATCCGCCGCATCTCCTCCCGCGGGGCCGCCATGACCGGCGGGCTGTACAACGTGTCCCTGCAGGGCACCGGTTACGTCGCGGTCATCACGCGGGGCGACCCGGTGGCCCTCGACGTGGCGAGCTCCCCCACCTTCGCGGACTCGCAGGCCGTGGTGCTGTGGACCTCCGGGGTGACGATGGACATCCGGGTGGACACCGGCGGGCTCATGTCGATGGTGCGCGGCGGGAGCGGCGAGACCTTCCAGATGGCGTTCGGCGGGCAGGGCTACGTCCTGATCCAGCCCAGCGAGACGATCGTGGAGGGCAGCGGGAAGTAGGCCGCGGTCGGTAACCCGCGGGAGGTAGGCCGCGGGAATACGTCCGCGTGCCCGCACGAACTTGCGATCCGCTTGGCCCGCCCCTTGAGTTCGTAGCAGTTGCGATATATCGTGACACTATCAACAACAAGGAGATACCCATGAACACCCATCGACATGACCCAATGACACCCGGCCGTGGCCAGCGCCGCGGCTACCGTCCCGCGTGGCCCGACTCCGGGGAGGGCTTCCCGGGAGGCCGCGGCTCGGGCCGCGGGCCGCGCGACGGCGAGCACCACGGACCCGGACCGCACCGCGGCGGGGGCGGACCACGTCGCAACCGCGCCCGCGGGGACGTCCGCGCCGCCGTCCTGCTGCTCCTCGAGGAGCAGCCCCGCCACGGCTACGACCTCATCCAGGAGATCAGCGAGCGCAGTTCCGGCTCCTGGACCCCGAGCCCCGGTTCGATCTACCCCACCCTCCAGATCCTGGAGGACGAGGGGCTCGTGGCAATCGAGACCGTCGAGGGCCGCAAGATGGCCTCGCTGACGCCGGCAGGCGTCGCCCACGTGGAGGCCAACCGCGCTGCGCTCGGCACCCCATGGTCCACGACCGGGGACCGCGGCCCCGACCTTGCCATCCGCAAGGAGATCCTCGCGCTCAAGGACGCCGCCGCCCAGGTCGTCCGGGTCGGCTCGCCCACGCAGTACACCGCCGCGACCGCCGTGCTCGCCACGGCCCGGCGGGAGCTGTACCGCATCCTCGCCGGCGACGACGAGGCGTGAGCCCGACGGGCGTCCCACCGCGGTTAGGATCGACCAACGTCGAAGGAGGACCCATGGCATCGATCAACCTGACCCGGAACGAACTGGGAAGCTACACCGCGACGAACGAGCGCGGCGGGACCGTGCCCGTCGGCGGGGGTGACTCGCTGGACTTCAGCCCTGTCGAACTGCTCCTTGTGGCCCTCGCGGGTTGCTCGGCGATCGACGTCGACCACCTCACCAGCCGGCGCGCGGAGCCCGAGGAGTTCGCGGCGACGGCGTCCGGCACCAAGGTCAAGGACGCGGACGGTAACCACCTGACCGACGTCGTCGTGACATTCACCCTGCGCTTCCCCGACGGGCCGGACGGTGACCGCGCGCGGGAGATGCTGCCCAAGGCGGTCCAGATGTCCCACGACCGGCTCTGCACCGTCTCCCGCACGGTCTCCCTCGGTACCCCGGTGGAGATGCGCCTGGAGTGACGGCCGCAGGCTCGCAACGACGACGGCGGGCCCGCCCGAGCGCGCACGCGGCAACGTCGGCGCGCGAGATGCGGAACGCGACGTCGTCGCCCGCGGTGAAGCCGGCCACGTACCGCCCGGTCGCAGGACGGTCCATTCGAGGCCGCTGGCGGCGACGACCCGCTCCTGGACGCCGTGGTCGTCGAGGGCCTTCTTCATGAACAGGGGCACCACGAGGCGGCGCACGCCGGCCGTCGACATCGCCTCCACCACGACCCGCGTGCCCTCGGAGCGCACGTCCTCCGCGCCCGAGGGCCCGCCAGTGTCACGATCACGGCGTCGGCGCCCGCGACGGCGCGGCGGACCGCCTCGGGGTCGCGGACGTCCCCGGCCAGCCGGGTCAGGGCGGCGGGCCGGCCCTCGACGTCGGCCGTCCCGCTCCGGGAGAACGCGCCGACGACGGTGATCCGCACGCGGGCGCTACGCCAGCGAGGCGTTGAGGGTAACCGGGGGCTTGAGGGCCTGGGAGACCGGGCAGTTGGCCTTCGCGGACTCGGCGATCCGCACGAAGTCCTCCGCGGCGATCCCGGGGACGTCACCCGTGACGGTCAGCGCCACGCCGGTGATCCCGGCGCCCACCAGGAAGGTGACCTCGGCGCTGGTGTTGAGCTGCGTGGGCGGGGTGCCGTTCTCGGCGAGTTCGTGGGAGAACTGCATCGAGAAGCAGGTGGCATGCGCGGCCGCGATGAGCTCCTCCGGGGTGGTGGTGCCGCCGGATTCCTCGGCACGCGCCTTCCAGTTCGCGGAGAAGGTCCCGGCGCCGGAGGTGTCCAGGCTGGCGGTCCCGTGGCCGCTGATGAGGTCGCCGTTCCACACTGCGCTGGCCTTGTTGACGATTGGCTTGGGCATGCTTCCTCCTCTTCAGGGCGGCGTCGGCGCCGGTGTCGGTGCCCACGCCGGTTGGTGTGGGTGTCACGATATCCGAGAGTGGTCCGATGCTGGCGGCGAAGCTGGGCGGCGTCCCGGATTCGGCGGTGTTACGCGCGTCAGCCCTCGCCGCGGCCGAGGATTGCCTCCAGTCCCGCGCGGTCGTACAACCCGTTGAAGATGTGGGAGCGCGGTTCCAGGGCGAGGCCCGCGGCGAGCGGTCCCGCGTCCACGGCGTCGTACCCCAGGCGCTCGACGAACGCCATTACCAGCCGCCGGGCGTCTTCGTCGTCACCCGCCACCGCGAGTGCGCGACGGCCGGGGCTCCCGGGCGGGGCGGCGTCGGCCTCGAGTTCGTCGCTGCCCAGGTGGTTCAGCGTCTTGACCACCCGCGCGCCGACGAGGTGCGCCTGGACCAGCTCGGAGGTCGAGTGCGCCACCTCGAGGGCGGGGATGCGCCCGTCCACCAGGGGCCAGTGGTTCATGGCGTCCACCACCACCGCGCCCGCGAACATGGCGGGGTCGAGCGCGAGCGCCTTCCGCAACGGGATCGCCAGCACGACGACGTCACCGGCCCGGACTGCCTCGGCGGCGGTGACGGGCCGCGCGCCGGGGGCCTCGCGCGCCACGAGGTGTTCGATGACCGCTGGGTCCCCCGACGCGGCGATGAGCACCGCGTAGCCGGCGCGGAGGGCCTGCCGGGCGATGACCGTCCCGAAACGCCCGGCACCGAGGATGCCGATGGTGCGTGGCGCAGCGGCGTCATCCCGCATCACCACCTCACCCGACATGCGCTTCCCCCTCACCCCTATTGTGTGCACCACCACCACGTCGGCATGGCTGGTTCACCCCGCGGCGCGTCGTCTCTGTCTCATCTGGCTCCGCCGGCGGGGTGGGGTGTACCCGGTCCACGTCTCGCGGTGACGCCAGCCGAATCCAGCGCGTCTCTGCTGGCCCCCTGGCGTCTGAGGACCGCAGACTGCGGCCTGCGATCGTCGCAGTCTGCTGAATACGAATGCCGCGGAATGCAAGCCCAAACCGTCGCAATCTGCTGTAATGTCTAACCATGGCCTACCTCCCACGGACGATCGACCCCCGGGTGACGCGTCTCCTCAAGGCGATGGGCGGGGTGGTACTGGAGGGCCCGCGGGCCTGCGGCAAGACCTCGACCGGGCTCCAGCACGCCCGCAGTTCGATCAGGTTGGACGCCTCACCCGGGGCCATCGCGTTGGCCGAACTCGATCCCGCTGGCGTTCTCCAGGGCGATACCCCCCGGCTGATCGACGAGTGGCAGCTCGCACCCACGCTGTGGAACGTGATCCGGCACGAGATCGATGACCGGCAGGCACCCGGCCAATTCATCTTGTCAGGATCTGCCACGCCTCCAGATGACGTCCGCCGACACTCGGGCGCCGGCCGGTTCGCCCGAGTCCGGATGCGTCCGATGACGCTGAGTGAGAGCCGGCGCTCCTCATCCCAGGTGTCGCTGCGCGCGCTCACCAGTAGCGACCGGCTCAGCGGAGTCCGCAGCCCGTTGAGCTACCGCGACCTTGCAGCGGAGGCGGTCCGCGGCGGCTGGCCCGCACTGGTTGACGCGAGCATCACGGACGCCCTCGACTTCAATGCGTCCTACTGCAGCGACATCACAGCGACCGACCTGCGTCTCGCCACCGGTGTGCGCCACGACCCGGTTCGTGTGCGGCGGCTCCTTGCGAGCCTGGCGCGCAATATCGCCACCGAAGCGACCGTGACAAGCCTCGCCGCCGATGTCGCAGCCGACGGCAGCCCGATCGACCGCAACACGGTCCGCACCTACCTGGACGCCCTCACCGCGATCTTCGCCTTCGAGGAGCAACCCGCCTGGAGCATCAGCCTCCGCTCCCGCACGCGCCTGCGGAGCCAACCGAAACTGCACTTCAGCGACCCGGCACTGGCGTGCGCCGCACTCCAACTCTCACCGGATCGGCTTGCCGGCGACCCCGAGTACTTCGGACAGGTCTTCGAAGCCATGGCCATCCGTGACCTGCACTCCTACATCGACGCCGAAGGGGGGAACCTTTACCACTACCGGGACGATACCGGCCTCGAAGCCGACGCCATCCTCGAGTTCTCTCGCGGCGGCTGGGCCGCCGCGGAGGTCAAGCTCGGTACCAGGGGCGTCCCCGCAGCCGAGGCGAGCCTGCTCAAACTCCGCGACGAACGCGTCGACCTGGACCGCGTCGGTCGGCCCACCTTCCTCGCCATCATCACGGGCACCGAACACGGCTACACCCTGCCGTCAGGAGTCCACGTCATCCCCCTCGGAGCACTGACCGCCTGAACATCCGCACATCGGCCACACAGGGCACGTTGATCCGCCGGGCGGCCAACGCCGTTGGGAAGAGCGTGAGCGAGTTCGTGCTGGAGAGCGCCACCGCCAACGCCGAGCAGGTCTTGGCTGATCGCCGCTACTTCGCGGTGAGCGACCAGGCGTGGCAGGCCTTCGAGGTGGCCCTCGAACAACCCGCAGTCTTCAAGCCGCGACTTCACGCGCTGCTGGCGGAGGAGTCCCCCTTCGAGTCCCGGGGGTGAGCGCCTACCGGGAGCCGGAGGTCGTCGGCTACTACTCGCTCGCCACGGGTGGGGTGGATCGTCAGGACGCGCCGCCACGGGTGACGAAGGGCACCCCGAATCACCCTGTGCCTGTCATCATCCTCGCCCGGCTGGCGGTCCACGCGGACCACCAAGGCCGGAACCTGGGCCGCCACTTGTTGCGGGATGCACTGTTGCGGGTCGCGAACGCCGCCGAGGAGATCGGGGTCCGGGCGCTCCTCATCCACGCCAAGGACGACGACGCGCGGGACTTCTACCTTGCTCAGGCGGAGTTCGAGCCGTCGCCCGTGGACCCGCTGCAGTTGTTCCTCCTGATGAAGGATCTACGGAAGGCGCTCGCGCCCTAGCGCGGGCGCAACGCGGGGTGGCGCGTGACGATTCCCGCGCCACCCGCGCACCGCGAGCCCAGCCACAAACACACATGGCCCGTGACAGCCGCCGCGACGGCGCGACCGTGGCGACGACGTCGTCCCACACCACCGCGCGACGGCAGCCTACAGTCCAGTCAACGGGAGCGTTGGCGCCGCGTTTCTACGCGTCCTCGACCGTCGAGCCACGGATCACGAGCCGGCACGGCTCGGTGAGTCGCCCGCGCTCGTGTTGGCCGTCGAGTGCCGCGAAGAGTTTGCGCGCAGCCAGGCGACCCAGGGACTCGAAGCACATGTCCACGCTCGTCAACTGGGGAGCGGAGCCCGTCGCAAGGATTTCCCAGTTGTCGAAGCTGACAACCGCGATGTCCGCCGGAACCCGCCGTCCCGCCTCCTTGAGGGCGTCGAGTGCACCGCGGGCGATCTGGTCGCTCGCGCAGACGAGACCGTCGAAGTCCGCTCCGGACTGCAGGAGTCCCCGGGCGGCGGAACGGCCCCAGGCCTCGGACCACGTGCCGTACAGGGTCGGCCCCACGGCCAGCGACAACCCACGCTCGGCCAGCGCCGCGTCGACGCCGGCCACGCGGTCCCGGGCGGCGGCATAGCTGGGGTCGCCCGCGATGTGGGCGATGCGTCGCCGGCCGATCGCCATCAGGTGCTCGACCGCGAGCCGGCCGGCGCCGACATTGTCGGGCACCAGCGAGAGGTCGTCGGGCGAGTCCGACGGCGCGTACACGTAGACGACCGGAACGGGGAGATCCGCACCCAGGGAGGACCGGACGTCGGTCCTGCTACCCACGACGATGAGTCCGTCGACCCGCCGGTCCAGGAGGGCCTGGAGGTGGTACTGCTCACGGATGGCGTCCTCGCGCGCGTCGCAGAGGAAGATGGACATCCGCCCGGCGCCGGCGGCGTCTTCCGCGCCCATGAGGATCGGGATCGAGAAGCGACCGTCGAGGTCGTTGGTGATCAGTCCCAGCGTTCCGCTGCGCCCCGTCGGGAGCAACTGCGCGGCGGTGTTCGGCCGGAACGAAAGTCTCTCGGCGGTCTCCTGCACCCGTCGTCGGGTCTCCGGATTCACGTCGGCCCGGCCGTTCAGTGCCTTGGACGCCGTCGATGACGAGACACCCGCGATTCGCGCCACATCCTTCAACGTGACCGCCCGCGGCCGTCCTCCCTCGATTACGCCCATCCCCACCAACTCCCTGCTTCAGGTCCACCGAAAGCCCAGCATAGCGGTTTTGCTTGACAGTTGGAATATGCTGTTGTAGTCTATAGAAACCGGTTTCGATACGTTTCGGAACCAGCTCCCCCCCAGCCGGAGACAACGCCCGCGACGACGCGGACAACCGAAGGAGACGTTGTGAAGATTCCAGCTCCCAGTCCACGCCGGACGAGGCACGCCACGCTCGCAGGTGCGGCCGTGGTCAGTGCCCTCGCACTCGCCGCCTGCGGCGGCGGCGACGGCGGCACGACCAGCACTGCCACCGGTGACGGCGCCACCGGTGCAGCCGCCGGCGACCAGACGGTCACCGTGTGGCACTACTTCAGCGCGGACAACCAGGTCCAGCTCATGGACGAATACGCCGCCACGTTCGAAGCCGCCCACGAGGGCGTCACGGTCGAGAACGTCTTCATCCCGTACGACCAGATGAACTCCAAGCTCGTCTCCTCCGCCGGCGCGGAGACCGGACCCGACGTCGTCGTCTTCAACGGCGCCGAGACCGCCACCATCGCGCTCGGCGGCGTACTGGCACCGCTCGACGACTACCTCGGTTCCTACGAGGACATCGACCAGCTGCCCGAGTCCGTGCTCCACGTCATCGATGGCACCACCTACGCGGTGCAGGGGTACGTCAACCTGCTTGGCCTCTGGTACAACGCCGACATCCTCGCGGAGATCGGCGTCGAGCCCCCGACCACCATCGACGAACTAGAGGCCGCCATGGCCGCCGCGAAGGACGCGGGCTACGCGGGGATCACCCTCTGCGGGTTGCCGAACTCGCAGGGCGAGTGGCAGGCGTACCCCTGGCTGACTGCCGAGGGCTTCACCTACGAGAACCTGGACGAGGGCGCGCTCGCCGCGGGCCTCGGCCGCGTCCGTGGCTGGGTCGACAACGGCTGGCTCACCCAGGAGGCCGTCACGTGGGACCAGACCGTTCCCTTCCAGACGTTCGCCGCGGGTGGAGTCGCCTTCGCCGAGAACGGCAACTGGCAGATGGGCACTGCTGAGACTGACGCGACGTTCGAGTACGGCGTCGTCCCCCTGCCGGTCGGTGACCAGGGCAAGGTGTACCTCGGCGGCGAGGGTGAGGGCATCGGGGCGTTCTCCGAGAACCCTGACCTCGCGTGGGAGTACATCGCGGGGACATACCTCGACCCGGCGGGTCAGGTCCTCGCGGCCACCCTCGTCGGCTCCATCCCGTCCCGCCTGGACGCGGCGCAGGACGACGCCATCGGCGGCAACCTGCTCCTCAAGCCGTTCGCCGACACCATCGCCGCCTCGGGCGCCAACTACCCTGAGGCCGTGCTGCCGCCCGAGTCCGTTGCCGACGTCCAGCTCAACGTTGGGCAGGCATGGAGTGCAACCCTCGGCGGACAGCGTTCGGCCGCCGATGCCGCCGCAACGGCCGTCGCGTCGTTGACGAACCTGCTCAAGTAATACCGCACGGTCACCGGCGCCCCCGGGTCGATTCTCACGAAGGAGTCCTCCGCAATGACAACTCCCATGGCGCCGGTGACCGGCCGTGTCGCGTCCACCACGACGCGGCCGGACCGCCGGCGCAGGAAGCGACAGCACCGAATGCTGTTCCTGCTGCCGGCCGCGGTGTTCCTCGCGCTGTTCAGCATCTACCCCCTCGTCCAGCTCCTGCGGATGGCGTTCAGCGCCGTGACGTCGGCAACCCTGAACGCGCCCTCATGGGCGTGGGTGGGCCTGGACAACTTCGCCAAGGGCTTCGAGTCCGGCGACACCCAGCACTCGTTGCGCCTCACCGTGGTCTTCGTGGTGATTGTGACCGTCCTGGGCATGTTGCTCGGACTCGCGGCAGCAATAGCGCTGCGGACGAAAGGCAGTTGGTCCGGGTTCCTGCTCGGACTCATGGTCTTCGTCTGGGCACTGCCGCCCGTGGTGAACGGCTCGGTCTGGAAGTTCCTGCTCGGCGACAACGGCCTGGTCAACATGGTCCTCACGCGGATCGGGCTGAGTGAACCGATCCCGTTCCTCTACGACCAGTACTGGGCCCTGATGGCTGTCGCGTTCGTCAACTCGTTCGCGGTGATCCCCTTCAACGCCCTGGTGTATCGCGCCGCCCTGATGAACATCGAGACAGAGGTCTTCGAAGCCGCCGCGCTCGACGGCGCGAACCGGTGGCAGGAGATCCGCTTCATCATGGTCCCGTCAGTCCGGGCCACCACGCTTGTGCTTCTCGTGCTGACGATTGTCTACGGCTTCCGGAGCTACGACTTCATCTACGTGATGACCTACGGCGGTCCGGGGACGGCAACGAACACCCTGCCGTTCCTCGGGTACCTGCAGGCGTTCGTCCGGTACGACTTCGGACTCGGCTCGGCGACGTCCGTCGTGACGGTTCTCGGCGTTCTCGTTCTCGCCGCCGTATATGCCCGGAGCATCAGCAGCGAGGAGAAGCACTGATGAGTTTCAAGGCCGGCCCATTGGCCATTCTCATGAAGGCACTGCTGACGATCATGTACGGGGTTCCGATCCTGTGGATCGTCCTGACCTCCTTCAAGAGGTCCGAGGACGTCTTCGGCTCGCAGCAGTCGTTCCTCTTCCGCCCCACCGTTGCCGCCTACGTCGAGGCGCTCGATGCGGAGCTCTTCACAGCGCTCCGCCAGTCCGCGTTCATCGCGGTCGGTGCGACGGCGTTGGTGTTGCTCGTCGCGATCCCGGCCGCCTACGGGCTCGCCCGCACCCAGGGCTGGATCCCGCAGTTGGGGTTGGGGATGCTCATCGTGCTGCAGATGATGCCGCAGACGGCCACGGTCATCCCGCTGTTCCAGATCTTCGGGAACTGGTCGCTCCTCGACAAGACCCTCGGCGTGGTCCTCGCCGACACCGCGCTCCTCATCCCGTTCGCGGCGCTGCTCCTGCGCCCCTTCTTCCGGGCCGTCCCCCCGCAACTCGAGGAGGCCGCGTCAATCGACGGCGCCGGGATGATGCGGACGTTCATCGGAATCGTCCTGCCGGTCGCCCGCAACGGCGTGTTCACGGTCGGCACCCTGGTGTTCCTGCTCTCGTGGGGCGAATTCCTCTACGCCGTGAACTTCCTCCTCTCCCCTGGCTCGTACCCGCTGAGCGCCCTCCTCGCGATGCAGGTCTCCGCCTTCGGAATCAACTGGCCAGGCCTGATGGCGCTGTCCGTGCTGACCTCGATCCCCATCCTCATCGTGTTCGCCTCGACCTACCGACTGCTGCGCGACGGCCTCACCGTCGGCGCCGTCAAGTGAACACTCCCACCGTCCTGAAAGCGAGTTCTACCATGTCTTTCACCATTCCCGCCGCCGTGTTCGGGGGCCTCAGTGGCCGGCCGGTCGCGCCGTCGTCGGGCTCGCTCTTCCCCATCGGCCTGCGGGACGTGCGGATCACCGGCGGCTTCTGGGCCAACATGCAGGAACTCAACGCCACCGCGATCATCGACCACGCCGAGCAGTGGATGGAGCGGGTCGGCTGGATCGGCAACTTCGATGCCGCGGTGGAGGGGCGACTGCCCCGGGACCGGCAGGGGCGCGAGTTCTCGGACTCCGACGTCTACAAGCTGATGGAGGCGATGGCGTGGGAGATCGGCCGGACCGGCGACCCTGAACTCGAGGCGCGCTTCAACGCCCTCGTGGCCCGCATCGAACCAGTGCAGGAAGCGGACGGCTACCTCAACACGATGTTCGGGCGGCCCGGACAGGAGCCGCGGTACACGGACTTCGAGTGGGGGCACGAGCTGTACTGCTTCGGCCACCTGATCCAGGCCGGCGTCGCCCGTGCCCGGACCCACGGGGAGGACGCATTCGTCGCCATCGCGATCCGCGCCGCCGACCACATCTGTGATGTGTTCGGGCCGGGCGGGCTGGAGAAGGTGGGCGGCCACCCGGAGGTCGAGACCGCGATCGCCGAACTGGGCCGGCACACGGGCAATCCACGCTACCTGGAGCAGGCGCGGCTCTTCATCGAGCGCCGCGGCCACGGCCTCCTCGGCGAGATCGACTTCGGGCAGGAGTACTTCCAGGACGACGTCCCGGTGCGCGAAGCGGACGTGCTCCGGGGGCACGCGGTGCGCGCCCTGTACCTCGCGGCCGGTGCGATCGACGTCGCGGTCGAGACGGGCGATGCCGAGCTCCTCGGGTCGGTACGGAAGCAGCTGGCCCGGACGGTCGCCGCCCGGACGTACCTCACCGGCGGCATGGGCGCCCACCACGAGGGCGAGTCCTTCGGGCAGGACTTCGAACTGCCGTCGGACCGCGCCTACTCCGAGACCTGCGCGGGCGTCGGCGCGATCCAGGCCGCGCAGCGGCTGCTGCTGGCCGACGGCGCCCCCGAGCACGCGGACCTCGTCGAGCGGGTGCTCTACAACGTCGTCAGCGCCTCGCCGGCCGAGGACGGCCGCGCGTTCTACTACACGAACACCCTGCACCAGCGCGAGCCGGGAACGGAGCCGTCACAGGACGAGCCGAGCCTACGCGCGGCGTCGAGCCTGCGCGCCCCGTGGTTCGCCGTCTCGTGCTGCCCCACCAACGTGGCCCGGACCCTCGCCTCGCTCGGCGCGTACGTCGCGACCACGGACGACGACGGCGTCCAGCTCCACCAGTACGCCGCGGCCACGGTGCGGGCGCAGGTCCCGGCAGGAACCGTCGCACTCGAGGTCGACACGCGTTACCCCGAGGACGGCCTCATTCGCGTGCGGGTGCTGGAGACTCCGACCGAGCCGTGGGCGCTCACGTTGCGGGTGCCCGGCTGGGCGCCGGGCGCGACGCTGCGCGCCGGCGGCGAGACCACCGAGGTCGCGTCCGGCACCGCCACGGTGCGGCGCGGGTGGGCCGTGGGCGACGTCGTCGAGCTCGACATCCCACTCCGAGCCCGCTGGACCTGGCCGCACCCCGAGATCGACGCGCTGCGCGGCCAGGTCGCCGTGGAGCGCGGGCCGCTCGTGTACTGCCTCGAGTCCGTGGACCTGGGCGACGACGTCGCGCTGGCCGAGGTCGTCGTCGACGGCGAGCCGGGCGACGCCGACGGCACCGTGACCGTGCCGGTCCAGTTGCGTGAGCGGGTGACGGCCGCGTGGCCGTACGCCCCCGGGGTGCCGACACCGGCGAGCGCGGGCGAGGCGCGGACCACCGCCCTCGTCCCCTACCACCGGTGGGCGAACCGCGGACCCTCCACCATGCGCGTGTGGCTGCCCGTCGCGCGCCCCTGACCGTCCGTCCGATTCATCAACCGACCCCCACGAATCACCCAGAACCCAGGAGGACCCATGTACACCTACCGTGACCTGTCCGGAACCGTCGTCGCCATCACCGGCGCCACCGCTGGCATTGGACGCGAGCTCGCCCGCCAGCTCGTCGAGGAGGGCGCGCGCGTCGCCCTCGGGGGCCGGCGCGAGGAGCGCCTGCAGGAACTGGTCGCCGAGCTGGGAGCGGACAACGCCGTCGGCGTGGTGATGGACGTGCGCTCGCCCGCGGACAACCAGCGACTCGTGGACGCCGCCGTGGAGAAGTGGGGCCGGCTGGACTCGGTGGTCCCGAACGCCGGGATCGGGATGTACGGCGGCATCCTGGACCACACGGACGAGCAGTTGGCCGAGATGATGGACACGAACTACGCCGGCACGGTGTTCACCGTGCGCGCCGCCCTCCCGGGGCTGCTCGCCGACGGCGACGGGGGCGACATCGTGATCGTCGCCAGCGTGGCGGGCTTCCGCGGTGGGGCGGAGGAGGCGGTCTACGCCGGCACCAAGCACGCCCAGGTGGGGCTGGCCGGCGCCCTCGACCGCGAACTGCGCGAGAAGGGCATCCGCGTGACCCTCATCTGCCCCGCGGGGACGATGACCGAGTTCGCGGTTGGCGCGGGCCGCACCGATGACGACCCCCGCGCGGCGGAGTGGCTCGTCCCCGCGGACGTCGCGGCCGCCATCGTGACCACGCTCAAGCAGCCCCGCTCCATGCGCACCGCGATCTGGACGCTGTGGAGCATGGGCCAGGGCAGCTGACCATGCCGAACCCGAACGGAACAGTCCTGCGCCTTGCGGCCGGCGACTACGCGGCCACCATCGTCTCGGTCGGCGCGGGCCTGGCCCGCCTGACGTGGTGCGGCACCGACCTGGTCGTGCCCTTCGACGAAGATGAACTCCCCACCGCGTATCAGGGCAAGACCCTCGTCCCGTGGCCGAACAGGATCGCCGACGGCCGCTACGAGTTCGAGGGAGCCACCCACGAACTCCCGGTGAACGAGCATGCGACGGGCACCGCGCTGCATGGCCTCGCGTGCTGGCAGGACTGGGACGTGATCGCTGCCGGTCTCGACGAGGTGCGGCTCGGCACCGTGCTCGCGCCCCGGTACGGGTACCCGTTCCAGATCCGCTCGGAGGTGACGTATCGCCTCACCGCCGCGGCGGGCCTGGAGGTGGCGATCGAATCGACCAACATCGGGCCGAAGGCAGCGCCCTACGGCTCGTCGACGCACCCCTACCTCACCTGCGGTCTGGTGGCGGTCGACGAGTGCACCCTCCAGTTCCCCGCCGGGAAGGTGCTCCTCACGGACGAGCGCATGCTGCCCATCGAACTGGTGGCAGCTGAACAGGCGGACATGGACTTCCGGACCGCACGGCTGCTGGGCGAGCAACGAATCGACCATGCCTTCAGCGACCTCCCGCCCGAGGGCTGGCAGGTGTCCCTCTCCCATCCCGGCACCGGGCTGACCTCACGCCTGTCGGCACAAGAACCGTGGCTGCAGATCTACTCAGGTGAACTCCTCGGCCGCCGCGGCGTCGCCGTGGAGCCGATGACCTGCCCGCCGGACGCCTTCAACTCGGGCACCGACCTCATCGTGCTGCAGCCCGGGGAGAGCCACGCCCTGCACTTCCGAATTGACGGCGGGCACCTGTGACCTGAAAGCGCGGCGGAAGCCGAAGGTGGACCGCACTATCGTGTCGACGTCGTCAGCCGTTGCCACGCCCTCCTCCACGATCGACATCGCCTCCTTGAGCAAAACGTACTGCAGTCTGTTCAGGACGAACCCGGGAACATCGGCGACGATCGCGCTCGATCTCCCCGCCCGTTCGAGCATGTCGTTGACCACCGGCAGCACTGCCGGGTCGGTCTGGCACCCGGTCACGAGGTCGACTCCGGGGATGAACGGTGCCGGGTTGCTCCAGTGGACCGTCAGGAACCGCCGTGGGTCAACCACGGCCTCCTCCATCACGTGCACCGGGATGGTCGAGGTGTTGCTGCCGATGATGGCGTCCGGTCGGGCGGCTGCCGAGATCCGGCGAAGCACCTCGTGTTTGACCGCGGGCACCTCGCTGACCGCTTCCTCGATGAAATCGACCTCGGCCACCGCGATCTCGATGGAGTCGGCCGCCCGGAGGTGCTGATGCACGCGCTCGGCGCTCCCGGCCGGGAACAACCCCTGCTCCTCGAACTGCTCGGACTCCGCCCATGTAGCCGGCACCCACGACGGCGACGGACTGGATCCGCTCGATCATCAGCGGCCGCCCTCGACGTTCCGGCTCCGCTGCTTGCTGCCCGACTCCCCGTAGGGGTAGTCCGGCGTCGACGTCGACGACGCCGGGGCCCACACCCGGTCCAGGTCGGATCACGGGCGCTTCCGTCCGTGCACGGGTGAGTCGATGTCGTCGGACGGAGGCAGGACCGGTTGGTCGTGCGCAACACCCCTCAAGGAGATCCAAACAAGCATGTAGTGTGCGAGGACCGGCAGGCGAACGCGGGACCGACCGACGCCCGCGTTCCGCCTATCCCAGACGACCCGAAGCTCGGTCAGCCAAAGTACCGAGCCCACCTTCGATGGGGTGTGTATGGAGATCGAACCGATGCCGTTCGGGGCCCAGGGCTCCGGACCCTTCTACCATGGCACGAAGGCCGAACTGAAGCCGGGGGACTTGCTTCAACCTGGATATGGCTCCAATTTCGGCGAGCGGAGGAAGGCGAACTACATCTACCTGACCGCAACCCTGGATGCGGCCATCTGGGGAGCGGAACTTGCGGTGGGTGAGGGACCCGGCAGGATCTATCGTGTGGAACCCACGGGCCCCGTCGAGGATGACCCCAACTTGACGGACAAGCGGTTTCCGGGCAACCCGACGAGGTCCTACCGCACCCGGCAGCCACTGCGAGTGGTCGACGA
>Ga0209747_1000270_pt1 | contig 28258 bp, 25 predicted proteins | sample BarGraNGADG00311_FD_184498 | JGI IMG/M metagenome (GOLD analysis project Ga0209747, IMG submission 184498) | Arctic peat soil microbial communities from Barrow, Alaska - Barrow Graham LP Ref core NGADG0011-311 (SPAdes) (version 2) | ecosystem: Environmental > Terrestrial > Soil > Wetlands > Peat...
GGAAGGAAGGTCGAGTTGGCCATGTTCGCGTTCATGGCTGGGTTCCTGTTCTCGTTCGTGGCCTTCCGCAACGCGATGCCCGGCGCGCCGCCTATAGGCACACTGAGCGACTACGTGGCATTCTTCTGGGGCTACGCCTTTATTTCGATCGCGCTGGTAATACTGACCGTCACTTGGCTCATCCGGGACAGGCAAAAGAAGGACAAGCCCTTGGACACCCCACCGGAGTATCCGCCGTCCGCAAGTACGGGACATCGCTAGCACGAGGCGGGTAGGTAGGGCAGGTTGGGGTCTATAAACGCATAGGGGCGCGAGTCATCAAAAACCCGTAAGAGCAAGATTCAAACTAATACTTATGTCGCATCACCAGATTCCCATTACTTTACAAAACAAACAATATTATTACTTACAAACATTAACACCATCTTATAACATCCCCATCATCACCCACTATAGTTCACAATAACTGTTGACTGTAACGCTCCCCAAGCGGGATAATAGTAGGTTGCCGGTGGTTGAATTGGCATTATCTGCACATTTTGCGTTCTACTGGTTGTGACGGGTCTGCTGAGCACGGTGAGGTTGACAGGCGGCATGATGAGAAAGAGAAGTCGAGCAATAAAGGCCACGGTCGCATTGGCGCTGGCCGTCTCTGCTGCGCTCATGCTCGCCGTCACACCCGCGGGGCTCCACGCACAGCCGGCCGGCGACCTCGCCTCAAAGAGCCAGCAGGCTGCCCAGATAGCCCACGATATCGACGCACTGGACCAGGAGTTGGGGGTCGCCTCGGAGGCCTACAACCGCGTGAAGGTCGACCTCGACGCCATCACCGACAAGGTCGATGCCAGCCAGAAGCGCCTCTCCGAGATCCAGCAGTCGCTCGAGAAGCGCCGCGGGCTGCTCAACGCGCGTGCGGCTTCCATGTACAAGCAAGGCCGGACCTCGATGCTCGAGGTGCTCCTGAGGACAAAGGACTTCGCAGACTTCCTCGAGCAGGCTGACTACGTCTCGAGGGTCGCTCAGAGCGACGCCGACCTCGTGACGCGCATCAAGTCGACCAAGGACTCGGCCGAGGCGCTACAGCAGCAGCTGAGCGAGCAGCGGCGCCAGCAGCAGGGCCTGTTCGCGCAGGCTTCCGCCAAGAAGACCCAGGTCGAGATGAAGCTGTCCGAGCGCCAGACCCTGCTCTCGAGCGTGAACCAGGATATACAGAATCTCCTTGCCCAGCAGATCCAGGCGCAGCACGCGAGTGACCAGGTCCTGAACCAGGCTGCGCAGGCCGCCCTGATCAATGTCCCCTCGGGCAGCCTCGCCAAGACCGCCATGCAGTACCTGGGCGTCCCATACCACTGGGCGGGCGCGGGGCCGGGCGCGTGCCCGACTGGCGAGCACCGGATCTGTTTCGACTGCTCGGGCCTCACGATGTACGTCTACAAACTCTACGGGATCGACCTGCCGCACAACGCCGCGATGCAGTTCAACCGCGGTATAAAGGTGACACTGCAGGAAGCGCGCCCGGGAGACCTCGTGTTCTTCGGGATGCCCCCCCACCACGTGGGCATGTACCTCGGCAACGACTTGTTCATCCAGGCGCCGCAGACCGGGGACGTCGTTAAGGTGAGCAAGCTGTCGAGCCGCAGCGACACTTCCGGGATATGCCGGTTCACGAAATAGCGGTTGTCCTCTTCGAAGCCGCCTGCGGGCGGCTTTTTTGTCGCCTTCCCTTCGACGCGCCCTCCGGGTAAGGTAATATGTCCTGATGATGCATCCATCTTTCAAGCACAGAAGAACGATCGGGGCGCTGGCGGCTTTGCTGTTGCTGCTCGCCGTTTTCGCGGTCGCGGGCTGCGGCTCCGGAAAGCCTTCCTCGAGCGCTCCGGCCTCGAGCTCGTCGACGGCGGCGGCCAGCCATGCGAGCAGCGGGGCCCGCTTCAGCTTCATCGTATGTGGGGACCCTCAGAACAACTACGAGGTGTTCGACCGCGTGCTCGCGGCCGCGAAGGGAGTCGACTTTCTGTTGATCGCCGGCGACCTGACCGGCAGCGGCACGCCGACTGAGTTCCAGAGCTTCTTAAACGTGGTGCGAGCGAGCGGTGTGAAGTATTACTGCGTGCCCGGCAACCACGACGTCGCGACCTCTCCCGTGAGCCAGGCGTACACGCAGTACATCGGGCCGCCTCATCAGTCGTTCGACTTCCAGAACAGCCATTTCCTGCTGATCGATGACAGCACGCCCGAGCTCGGGTTCTACCCGGCCGAACAGCAGTGGGCCGCGGCCGATCTCAAGGCGGCTAAAGCGAGGGGCGCAGAGCACCTGTTCGCGATGGCCCACGTCCCCCCGCGCTTTCCCTACTCCGCGAAGGCGTACAGCGGGCAGATCGCCGGCATCGACGCGAACGAGCGGCTCGCGCCGGTGCTGAAGAGCGGCGGCGCGCAGGAGCTCTTCTGCGGGCACGTGCACACCTATGAGCAGGAGACGGAAGACGGTCTTCCGATAACGATTACCGGGGGGGCCGGGGCGCCGCTCATGGGCGCGGACAGTTACCACAACTACGTCCTTGTCGAGGTGAACGGGCGCCAGGTCAGCCAGAAAGTCGTTAGAATATAGCCAAGCGATGAACGGAAGTGTATGGCCAGGAAAAAGAAAGACGTAGTCGATCTCTTCGAGGAGGCCTTCGGCAATTACCCCGGGTCGAAGCTCGTTGAGCCGCTCAAGGAAGGCGCCTGCCTGCAGGCGATTGTCGACGGGGTCGATATCAAGGGCGAGAAGTGCGGGCGCGTGTTCTTTGTCTCCGAAGGCGTCCTGGCCAACCCGGACATCTCGGTCGAGATGAACCGTGCCGCCTGCGAATACCTTGCGGCGTCAGTTGAGCTCCAGGATTTCGTCACACGCGCCAGAGAATGCATCAACCAGACGTACGGCGATTGCGTCATGACCTACGAGATCAACGCCGGCCTGCCAAGGCTCCTTCTCAAGGGATACCTCGACTTCGCGCGAATGCTGCACATCGTCTGAGCCGCAGCCTCGTCTACTTCTGGTTCGCTATCTGCTGCAGCACTCCGCCCAGCTGGTTGATCAGGGCCCCGTACGTTGCCCAGTCCCCCGCCCTCTGTGCGGCGATAGCCCTGTTGTAGAGGTCCTGCGCCTGCGCCGCAAGCGTCTGGACCACGGCGGTGGGCGTCGCGACCGGCGCCGCCGCGCGGGCCGCGCCGAACACGCCGGCGACAGCCTGGTCGAGCGTGTCCCCCATCACCACCTGGTTCCCGTAGACGACCACGACGCGCTTCACCTGCGGGATCTGTGTCTGCGTGGCCTGCAGGTACAGCGGCTCGACGTAGATGAGATTGCCCTGTATGGGGATGACCAGCAAGTTCCCCGTGATGACCTGGGACCCCGCCTGCCTCCACAGGGACAGCTGCTGCGAGATGGTCGGGTCCTGCTCGATGCGGCCCTGTATCTGCTCCGGCCCGTAGACCAGTTTGCCTGACGGGAACGTGAAGTTGACCAGTTCCCCGTAGTGGCCCGGGTCCATGCGCGCCGCGAGCCAGGCGGTCATGTTCTGCTTGTTGTGAGGCACGAAGTTGGTCATCAGGATCATCTCTTCGCCGATGCTGCCCGGCAGCCTCATGATGATGTAATACGGAGGCATCGTCGTCATCTGGCCGTTCAGCTCGGCGTTGGGGAAGTCCCACTGGTCCTCGCGGTTGTAGTACGTGTCAGGGTTGGTCATGTGGAACGTCCGCAGTATGTTGGCCTGTGCCACGAAGTAGTCCTCCGGGTAGCGGATATGCTTGACGAGGTCGGGCGGCATCTGCGCGAAAGGCTTGAATATCTGCGGGAATATCTTCTTGTAAGTGTTGATCATCGGGTCCGCCGGGTCGACGACGTATAGCGACACGTCGCCGTTGTACGCGTCGATCACCGCCTTCACCGAGTTGCGGACGTAGTTTCCGACGCCGGCGGTCGGCTCCGAGTACGGGTACTTGTCGCTCGTCGCGTAGCAGTCGACGATCCAGAAGAGCTTGCCCGAATCGGACACCACCAGGTACGGGTCGGAGTCCTGCTTGAGGAACGGGGCGCATTTGCTCAGGCGATTCTGGACACTCCGGTAGTACATCACCTGGGAGTTGTTCTGGACCTGGCCGCTGAACAGCAGGTTGACGTCGCCGAAGCTGATGGACATGAGGAGCTTCCGCCAGAAGGACTTGACCTTCACTCCGCCGGTGCCGGCGTAAGGCTTGTGCACCTCCGACTGTCCCTGGGGGTAGTCGAACTCGGGCTGCGACGTGTTAGTTACGACGTAGTTGTCCGTCGTCTCGCTGAAATAGATCTGCGGCGTCGTTATCTGGATGTTAGTGGCCCCGGTCGGCGGGATGTTGTCGACGATGAAGTTCGGGTTGCCCTCGCTCGTCACGTCGTTGCTCGGCGACATAACAGCCCCGAAGCCGTGCGTGTAAACGAGGGTGTTATTAACCCACGTGCGGGCGCTGGCGGGCAGCCCCGACTGGTTCATGTCGCGCGAAGATATCATAGTCTGCCGGTACAGGCCGTTGACGGTGTAGCGGTCGACCCCCACGTCATTGAAGGTGTAATACTGGCGGATCGACTGAAGCTGCTGGAAGCTCGTCAGGAGCGTCTTCGGGTCCCACAGCCGGATGTTCTTGATCGTGGCCTGGTTCCGCTGGATGGCGTTCAAGTCCAGCGGCAGGTCGGCCGGATAGGGAGTAGGCTGCACCGCGGCGATCTTGTAGGCGTCGCGGGTGGCCTGGATGTTCCGCTCGAGGTACGGCCTTTCCTTGGCCTGCTCGGCCGGCTTGACCACGTATGTCTGGATGATAGCCGGGTATACGGTCCCGGCCAGGAGCGCGACAACCAGGAGCGTGCCTATCCCGATCAGCGGGAGCAGCCAGCTCTTGAACCTGATGTTGATCAGCATGATGAGCGCGATGCCGAGGGCGACGACCAGCATGATCCACAGCGCGGGGATCCGGGCGTTGTTGGCCGTGTAGCCGACGCCGTACACTGCGCCGTCTTTCGAGAACAGGAGCTCGTACATGTTGAGGCGGTACGAGTACGCCTTGATGATGAAGATGGCGGCCAGTATGACCGAGAGGTGCGCCAGCACATGCGGGGAGAACATGTCCCAGCCCTTCTTGAGCCTGATGCCCCCCTCAAAGATATAGACGACGGCCGTCACGACGAGCACGAAGAGCAGTGTGCCGATCAGCCAGTCGGTCAGCGAGCGGTGGAACGGGTAGGAGAAGACGTAGTATCCGATGTTCTTGTGGAACACCGGGTCCGTGCCGGCGAAGGCGGAGTGGTTGATCCATTTGAGGATCATGTCCCACTTGCCCCCCCAGCCCAGGCCGGATATGAAGGAGGCTATCACCGCGAAGAGGACGAGCCCGATGCCCACCAGCTTCTTCCACGTCCCCCTGGCTTTCTTGATGATGTCCGCAAGCGGAGACCCTTCCAGGTTGAGCTCCTGGTCGGGCGAGAGCTTCCGGGCGAGGAATATGTTGCCGTAGAGCAGCACGAAGAAGACGAGCCCGAAGACCAGCACCGATACGATCTTGGCGACCAGCGTCTTGTAGAAGAGGTTCTGGAAGCCGAGGTGGTTGTACCAGAGGGCGTCGGTGTAGAACTTCGAGAAGGGCACGATCACGAGAATGATCACGACGATCGCGAGGATTATCACGAGGATGGCGATACGCCACTTCGTTAACCCTCCCTTGAACCGGTCACGCAGGCCGGACGCGCCGCTCTTGCGGAGCTCCTGCAGCTTCTTGTTGAAGTCCTCGACGTTTGACTGTCCCATGAAAGGCACGGGCTGCTCCTCTCGGGCTTACCTGTTGTCTAACTGTTGAGTTTCTTGTACGCCTCGACCACTTTCGGCAGCTCGACGCCCGCCTGGCCGAGGATGATCATGTCCGCAAGGTCGTCGTACGCGGTCGACGCCACGTTCACAAAGACCAGGCTCGCGTTGCCCCGGCGCGCGTACGTCGGCAGCGACGCCGCGGGAAACACCTCGAGCCCGCATCCTATCACGAGCATCAGGTCGCAGTTCGTCGCGAACTCCACGGCCCTGTGAAGAACGGGCGCGTTCAACGGCTCACCGAATAGTACGACATCGGGCTTGACTGTCCCCCCGCAAGCCTTGCACGCCGGTACCTTCCCGCAAAGCCCGGCTTCCTTTATCTCGTCGTATTCATGGCGCGTCCCGCAGTGCAGGCAGGTGCCGGTGCGGTACGTCCCGTGCAGCTCGAGCACGTCGCTCGAGCCGGCCCTCTGGTGGAGGTCGTCTATGTTCTGGGTTATGACCGCCTCGCACTTGCCAAGAGCCTCGAGCTCGCCGAGGGCGAGGTGGGCCGGGTTGGGCTCCGCCGTCTCCAGCAACGGGTTGAGCTCCGCGGCCATCTCCCAAAACTTGGTCGGGTCGTTGACGAACGACTCGTAGGTCGCATAAGTCATCGGGTCGTAGCGCGTCCACAGGCCGCCGGGCGAGCGAAAGTCGGGGATTCCCGATTCGGTCGAGATGCCCGCGCCGGTCAGCGCGATGACTATCGCGGCCTCCTGGATGAGCCTTGCTACTTTCTCTATCTGGTCACTCACGAACGCTCCGTTTGCCCGCTCGATGGCAACAATAAAAGGGGCCTTCAGCCCCTGTGGAGGTTTTGATTTAGTCTACCACAACACCGTAATAATGAGGTCCGGTCCGTCCCTCGGCGCGGGTCCGGCCGCTCGAGGGCGACACCTCTAGAGCCCGGGATAAAGCGGGAACCGCCCCACGAGCTCGGAGACCTCGGCGCGCACATGAGCGAGCGTCGCTGCGTCTCCCTTGCTCTTGAGCGCGCGGGAGATCAGGGATCCCAGGGTGTCCATGTCCTGCGGCTTCATCCCGCGGGTAGTCACCGCCGGCGTGCCGATGCGGATCCCGCTGGTCACCGTGGGAGGAGTCTCGTCGTACGGGATCTCGTTCATGTTCGTGTTTACGAGAACGGAGTCCAGGATGTCCTGCGCCTCGTGCCCGCTTACGCCGACCGGCCGCAGGTCCACGAGGAAGAGGTGTGTGTCGGTCCCGCCGGAGACGATCCTGAAGCCTTCGGACTCCATCTTGTCGCAAAGCGCCCTGGCGTTGGCCACGATCGTCTCGGCGTACTGCTTGAATCCAGGCTCCATGGCTTCCTTGAAGCACACGGCCTTCGCGGCGATGACGTGCATGAGGGGGCCGCCCTGCGTCCCGGGGAACACGGCGGCGTCGAGCTTCTCGCAGTGCTCGCTGGTGGTCAGGACGAAGCCGCCCCTGGGCCCGCGGAGAGTCTTGTGCGTCGTGCCGGTCACGAAGTCGGCGTGCGGCACCGGGTCGGGGTGCACCCCGCCGACGACGAGCCCGCCGAAGTGGGCCATGTCCACCATCAGCATGGCCCCGACCTCATCGGCGATCGTCCGGAAGGCCGCGAAGTCGAGTGTCCTCGGATAGGCGCTCGCGCCCGCCACGATGAGCCTGGGCTTTTCGGCCCTGGCAAGCGCGGCGATGCTATCGAAATCGAGCTTCTCCGTCTTCTTGTCGACACCGTAGTGGACTACGCGGTAAAGCATTCCCGAGAAGTTCGCGGCCGAACCGTGCGTCAGGTGGCCTCCACACCGCAGGTCCATCGCGAGCACAGTCTCGCCAGGCTTTATCGACGCCTGGTACGCGGCCATGTTCGCCTGCGCGCCGGCATGTGGCTGGACGTTCGCGTGCTGGCACCCGAAGAGGGTTCGCGCGCGGCTCGTCGCCAGGTTCTCCGCCTCGTCGGCGGGCCCGCAGCCCGAGTAGTAGCGGCGGCCGGGGTAACCTTCGGCGTACTTGTTGGTCAGCACGGAGCCCTGCGCCTCCAGGACGGCGAGCGACGCGTAGTTCTCGCTCGCTATGAGGTTGATCTTGCGCCTCTCCCTGTCCAGCTCTTTGACGAGCGAGCCGAACACCTCGGGGTCGTAGCTCGAAAGTCCTCCGTTCTCGGAAGTCACCTCAGCTCTCCTTCCCGTACTTACGCTCGATCGAACGGATCTTCTCGATCCTGCGGGCGTGGCGCGCGCCGGCCTCGGAGCCGCCGTCGAACACTGTGCCCAGAAAGATCTTCATGATGTTCACGGCGTCGTCAACGCCGATGATGCGGGACCCCATGGCCAGCAGGTTCGCGTCGTTGTGCAGCCGGCAGTACTCGGCCGTGTAGGGCTCGTTGCAGACGGCCGCCCGGATGCCGGGGACTTTGTTGGCGGACATGGCCATCCCTGCGCCCGTGCCGCAGACCAGCACGCCCTTTGTGGCATTGCCCTGGCTGACGGACTCGGCCACAGCGAGCGCGATGTCGGGATAATCGCAGGATTCCTCGTTGTAGGTTCCCAGGTCGTCGACCTTGTACCCCATGCCCCCGAGAGCTTCCTTGAGAGCTTCCTTCAGTTTGAAGCCCGCGTGGTCACTTCCAAGCGCTATTACGGCACCGGCCGCATCGGCGGTTTTTTCGTCCATCGCTCCAGCGTTCTTCCGGTATCAATGCCTCCGGCGGACGCCGGGGCTCCGCCAGATTCTAACACGCAAGGCGGCCGCAGATTCAACGCTCGTGGGGCGCCGCTCCCGCGAGGACGCTCAGGATGTCGGTGATCGGGCGCTCCATGCGCGCCGCCACCGCCCGATAGAGCTGCATTCCGCCCCCGATGGGGTCAGTGACCTCGTAGTCGCGCTGCGGCCGGCTCCAGAGGCCTTCCGCCTCGATCGATTCTGCGAGTCCCGTGAGAGCTTCCAGGCGGCCCGGGAGGTCGGCGACGCCCGTGGTATCGCCCGCGCCTTTCAACAGCTCTCCAGCGGCCTCTCCGAGCTTCATGAGCAGAAACACCGGCCTGTCGACCCCCAGGTCAAGCACCCGCTCGCGGTAGCGCGGCTCCATGGTCAGCACGAGGCTGCTCGACGCCGCCATCCGAGCGGTGACCGTCCTGGCCCGGTGCCGGCGGATGTCGATCCCTCGCTCGGCCATCTCGGTGACGGCCTCGGGGGTCGCGGGCTCGCCTTCCATCGCCGCCACGCCCGCGGACGCGACGTCGAGGGTCAGGAGCTCGGGGTACTCGCGGGCTATCAGGTCGCGCGCCATCCCCTCCGCCATCGGGCTCCGGCAGAGGTTGCCGAAGCACACGAAAAGCATCAGGGGCGCGGGCGGTTCACTGCGCTCCATGGGCACTGCCACCTCCAGTGATCGCCTTCTTGAGGGCTTCCGACGTGAGGGCGCCTTCTCGCAGAACCTTCACTCCTGTGGTGATGTCCACGACCGTGGACTCCACGCCGCCGGGGCACGGCCCCCCGTCGACCACGAAGTCCACCGAGTCGAGGACCTCGCCCGCAAGCTCGCCGGCGGTGACCGGCGGTCTTTTACCGGGGAGGTTCGCGCTCGGGACGACGAGGTACCCGGCCGTGGTGATCAGCGCGCGGCAAAACTCGCTCGCGGGGATCCGCAGGCCGATCGTGCTCGAGTCCTGGAACGGGAGCGCGACCTCTCCCCGCCGCTCAACGACCATCGTCAGGGGTCCGGGCCAGAATGCTTCGATGAGAGCCGCAGCCGTGGGCCCGTCGGCCACGCCCAGGAGGTTGGCGTCCCATGCGGTGGCCACCTGAACTGGCAGCGGTTTGTCGGCCGCCCGACGCTTGAGTGCCATAAGCCGCTCGACCGCTTCGGCGCTGGTCGCAAGGGCCGCGATGCCGTAGACGGTGTCGGTCGGCACGACACCGATCCCACCCGCGGCAAGGACGCTTGCGCATCGCTCGATCTCTTCACGGCTGAATTCACGCTGGCTCGTCTTGATCACAAACATTTTCGCTCCGGCTTTCTCGCGCGTACGACACGCTGCCTCCCCGCGAGGTCCTCGAAGACCTCCACCTGGCTCCAGCCCGCCGCGGCGAGCTCGCCTGCTACGACATCCGCGTGGCTCTCGTCCACCTCGAGCGCGAGCAGGCCTCCGACGGCAAGTCGCGACCCGGCGCCGTCGACGATCCGCCTGATGACGTCGAGCCCTTCGGGGCCGGCGAACAGGGCGCCTTCCGGCTCATGGTCCCGCACCTCGGCCGGAAGCGAAGCGCGCATGCCCTCGGGCACGTACGGGGGGTTGGAGATGATGAGGTCGAACGATGCATCGTCTTCAAGCGGGCCGAACAGGTCGCCGTGGCGCGCTCTCACGCGCTCGAGGACGCCCGCCTTGGACGCGTTCGCTTCGCAGAGGGCGACGGCCTCGCTCGCGCTGTCCACCGCGATGACGGTGGCATCGGGCAGCTCCGCCGCTATGCTCACGGCTATGTTGCCGCAACCCGTGCCGAGGTCCAGAACGCTGCAGCCGCCGGCGCCCGGTGATGCCGCGAGTCCCTCCAGTGCCTTCTCTACAAGGACCTCGGTCTCCGGCCTCGGGATGAAGACGCCCGGCCTGACCTCCAGGTCGAGCCCGCGGAAACCCGTCTCGCCCGTGATGTACTGCAGAGGGCATCCGCCCGCGCGCCTCACGAGCGCCTCTTTGTAGGCCGCGGATTGCGCGTCGGTGAGCTGCCGCTCGAAGCCGGTGTAGATGTCCAGCCTGGAGATGTCGATCACGTGGCAGAGCAGGATCTCCGCGTTCAGGCGTGCCGGGGCGATGCCGTTGCGCTCGAGATACTCGGTAGCCCTGGCCAGGTACTCGACCAGGTTCACGAGGCCACTCCCTTGAGGGCTCTGGCCCTCTCGTCCTCGAGAAGCGCGTCAGTGATGTCGTCGAGGTCGCCTTCGAGCACGGCCTGCAGCTTGTGGACGGTGAGCCCGATCCTGTGGTCGGTGATGCGGCCCTGCGGGAAGTTGTAGGTCCTGATCTTCTCGCTGCGCTCGCCGGTGCCGACCTGGCTGCGCCGCTGCTCGGCCTCCTCCTGCTGCTGCTTGTGCCTCGCCGCGTCCAGCATGCGGGCCTTGAGGATGCGCAGCGCCTTCTCCTTGTTCTGCAGCTGAGATTTCTCGTCCTGGCACGATACGACCAGGCCGGTCGGTTTGTGGGTGATCCTCACGGCTGAGTCGGTGGTGTTCACCGACTGCCCGCCGGGGCCGGTGGAGCGGAAGACGTCGATCTTCAGGTCGTTCGCGTCGATGGTGACGTCGACGTCCTCGGCCTCCGGCAGTATCGCGACCGTCGCGGTCGAGGTGTGGATGCGCCCCTGCGACTCCGTGGCGGGCACGCGCTGAACGCGATGCACTCCCGACTCGAACTTCATCCGGGGCCAGACGTCCTTTCCCTTGAGCGAGAAGATCGCCTCTTTGAACCCTCCCATGTCCGACGGGCTCGCCGAGAGGCGCTCGAGCTTCCAGCGGTGGTTCTCCGCGTTGCGCGAGTACATCCTGAACAGGTCGCCCGCGAACAGCGCCGCCTCGTCGCCGCCGGTGCCGGCGCGGATCTCGACGATGACGTCCCGGTCGGCCATCTCGTCGCGGGGGAGCAAGAGCACCTTCAGCTTCTCGCGGGAAGCCTCCATCGCGTCGGCGAGGGTATCGATCTCGGTCTGCATTAACTCGGCCATCTCCGGGTCTTTTTCCGCTGCGAGCATCTCGCGCGCGTCGGCCTGCTGCTTCTCAAGCTCCAGGTAGCGTTCGTACGCGTACATCACGTCCTCGATCGAGGCGCGCTCGCGCACGAGCACCTGGTAGGCCTTCTGGTCGCCGACGACCGCGGGGTCGGATAGCCTGTTGTTCAGTTCGTCGAAGCGTTGCTTCAACAGCTCGAGTCTCTCGAACATCTCTTTACCTCTCGCGCCGTCAGGCGCTCGCTCCGCCGGCGGACACACCCTGTCCCTGAGGCGGCGTGACCGCGGCCTCGAGTGCTTCTATCGCCACTTCCAGCTGCGTGTCGTCCGGCTCGCGGGTCGTCAGGCCTTGCAGTAGCAGGCCCGGGGCCATCAGGGCCCTTGTCAACCGCGATTTCTCGTGCTTTCCGGCGAACTTGATTATCTCATAGGAAAATGCGGCCACAAACGGGATGATGGCCAGGCGCTCGACGATCCGCAGCCACAGCGCGGGCCTCCCCAACAGAGAGAAGACCAGGACGCTCAGGACGAGCACGATGAGGATGAAAGCGGTGCCGCACCTCATGTGCGCCGTCGAGAACTCGGACGCGTTCTGGACGGTGAGCTCCTTGCCCGCCTCGTAGGCGTGCACCACCTTGTGCTCGGCGCCGTGGTACTGGAACACGCGCCTGACGTCGGGCATCAACGCCATCGCGACCAGGTAGAGGATGAAGATGGCGACCCTGATGCCGCCTTCTATCAGGTTGTAGACGATGGTCCCGCCCGAGACGTTGATGAACGGTTTGGCGAGGAACGCGGGAAGTACGATGAACAGTCCGAGGAACAACCCCAGAGAGATCACCAGGGCGATGGTTATCTGCACGGTCGAGATGCCCGGCTTCTCCGGCTCGCTCTCCACCGGCTCCGCCGGCTCCACGGCGTCCTCGCCGGGCTCAGCGGTCTCCTCGAGAGAGATGGCCGCGCTGATCGACAGGGCTTTGACACCGATGATGAGCGAGTCCGCCAGCGCAAGCACGCCACGGAGAGGGAACACGTTCAGGTGGGGGTACTTCTGTGCGAGCGTGAGGACCGGGTTGATCGTGATCGAGATATCACCCGACGGGCGGCGCACCGCCAGCGCCCACCTCTCGCGCGAGCGCATGACAACGCCCTCGATGACGGCCTGGCCGCCTATCTGGAGTTCTTCGCGCGGGTGCTCGTCGGGGTCCATGTGTCAGGACCGCGCGCTTATGCGCCTGGGGCCGTCTTCTTTCCTTTGCCGTCCTTGACGTCGAGGTGGGACTGGAACCTCTTCTGGAAACGCTCCACCCGGCCACCCGAGTCCACCAGCTTCTGCTTGCCGGTGTAGAACGGGTGGCACTGCGAGCAGATCTCGACGTGCAGCTCGGGCTTGGTCGACCTTGTTATGAACGAGTCTCCGCAGGAGCAGGTTACCTTCGTCTCCATGTACTGCGGGTGTATGTCTTTCTTCAACGTAATCTCCACTTCTTGTCTCCGGGAATGCCTGTTGATGTTAGCACAGGCCCCATCACCGGACAAGGCGATCGCGCAACCCGCGGCGCTCATAACGCACCATTGGGGTCAGGTCCCGGTGGTGCTTATTTGGTTACCGGGGCTCCTTGACGTTCGAGAGGAATTGCTGGTTGCTCTTGGTCTTCTTGATGCCGTCGATCAGGATCTCGATCGCGGCGTTCGGGTCGAGCGCGTGGAGTATGCGGCGCAGCTTCCAGACGTTCGCGGCCTCGGCCGGCTCTAGGATCAGCTCTTCCTTGCGCGTGCCCGACTTCTCGATGTCGATGGCCGGGAAGATGCGCTTGTCGGCGAGCTTGCGGTCCAGGTGCAGCTCCATGTTGCCGGTGCCCTTGAACTCCTCGAAGATGACCTCGTCCATCCTGCTGCCGGTATCCACCAGCGCGGTCGCGATGATCGTGAGGCTGCCGCCGAACTCGATGTTGCGCGCGGCCCCGAAGAACCTCTTCGGCGGGAACAGCGCGGTGGAGTCGACGCCGCCTGAAAGGATGCGGCCGCTGGCGGGCGTGCTCAGGTTGTAAGCCCTCGCGAGCCTGGTGACCGAGTCGAGCAGGATGACCACGTCGCGCTGGTGCTCGACCAGGCGCTTCGCCCTCTCGAGCACGAGCTCGGAGACGGCGATGTGGTTGTCTGACGGCTGGTCGAAAGTCGATGACACTACCTCTCCGGTGACCGACCTTTCCATGTCGGTGACTTCCTCGGGCCGCTCGTCGACCAGGAGGACCATCATGTAGACCTCGGGGTTGTTCTCGGTGATGCTGTTCGCTATCTGCTTGAGCACGGTGGTCTTGCCGGCCTTGGGCGGCGAGACGACGAGCCCGCGCTGGCCCTTCCCGACGGGCGCGATGAGGTCGATTATCCTGGAGGTGATGCTGCTCGTGTTCGTCTCGAGCCTCAGGCGGTCCTGTGGGTAGAGTGGAGTGAGCGACTCGAACTGGCGGCGCCTCTGCGCCACCTCGGGGTCGTCCCCGTTCACCGCTTCGATTCGCAGCAGCGCATTGTATTTCTCGGAGTCCTTGGGCGGCCTGATCTGGCCTTTGACCTCGTCGCCCCTCTTGAGGCGGAACCGCCGTATCTGCGACATCGAGACGTATATATCCTTCTCGGAGGCCAGGTACCCGGAGGTACGAAGGAACCCGTACCCGTCAGAAAGGATGTCGAGGATGCCGCTGCCTACGCCTTCGTCCTCCTCTTCCTCCACTACCACAACTTCTTCAACCGGCGCGGGCTCTACGACGACGATCGCAGACTGCTCGGCGACCGCGGCGCTGCCCTGCCCGTCACCATCGGGCATCACGCCCGCCTCCTGCATTATCGCGTCTATCAGGTCTTTCTTTCTGAGCTTCTTCACGCCATCGATGTCGAGGGCCAGCCCGATCTCCTGCAGCTCGGGCAGAAGCTTGCTCTCGAGCACTCCTCTGTCAGCAACTTCCATTTTTCGTTGTACCTCCTTGAAGCATGCGCCGTTGTGGCGCCGCCATTCTTCCTTTTTCTAAAGGTCCTTTATCTTTTCCCAATCGGCGAGGAATCTCTCGATGCCCGCGTCCGTGAGCGGGTGCGAGGCCATCTTCTTGAAGACGTCGTAAGGTATCGTCGCGATGTGCGCCCCGGCGAGAGCCGAGCCGACCACGTGCTGCGGATTCCTGATCGAAGCCGATATCACTTCCGTCACCATCCCGTAGTACTCGTATATCTCGACTATCTCGGCCAGCAGCCTCATGCCGTCGTTGCCGATGTCATCGAGCCTGCCGATGAACGGGCTCACGAAGGTCGCGCCCGCGGCCGCGGCCAGCAACGCCTGGTTGGCGGAGAATATCAGCGTGCAGTTCGTCTTGACGTCCTCCGCGGACAGGACTTTGATCGCCTTGAGCCCCTCGGGGCACATAGGGATCTTCACGTTTATGTTGTGAGCTATCGCTGCGAGCTCGCGCGCCTCTGCGACCATGCCGGCCGCGTCGAGCGAGACGGCTTCCGCGCTGACGGGCCCCTTTACGATCTGCGCGATCTCAGCGACGCACTCGCGGTAGTTACGTTTCTCCTTGCAGGCAAGCGACGGGTTGGTCGTCACCCCTTCGACCACGCCCCACTCGTTGATCTCGCGAATGTGCTCCACGTTTGCGGTGTCGATGAACAACCTCAATCTCCTGCCTCCCCCTTTACCCTTGCACCGAATGTCGCGGCTCGGCATGCTCGCCCTCGGCCGCGCACGAGTCCATCGCGCGCTCGGCCTCGTCGTGCTTTTCCCCTGCGTATTCCTTGAACGTCTGGTTTATCGTGTAGTCGAGTACGGCCGTGACCGTCGCGTCCATGCTGTAGCAGGGGAAGACCGGAACCCTCTGCTCGCTCGCGAGCGCCAGGACGTAATCCTGTATCTTGCGGATGTTCTCGAAACTCTCGATGTACCTGCTGAAGGGACGGGCCCCCTCGGTCTCCACCTCGCGTATCTCGAAGTGGCTGCGGTGCTGCTGCTCGTCGCCGACCGCCAGCACCATCTGTACCACGAACGCGTCTTTGAAGAAATGAGGGTCGACTATGCCCGGCACGACGTGCGCCCCTTCTATGATGAAGTTGGTGCGCTCGACTATCGCCCTCTCGATCAGGGCGCGGATGCCGACCCAGACGATCGCGGCCTGCTCGAGGAAACCCACGATGACCTTGTCGGTCGTGCTCGGTATCGGGAGCGAATGAAGGGCCTCGAACGCCCTGAAGGACGAGCTGAACAGCACGGGAAGGAGCTCCGGCGCGAACAGCGATCGCATGACCTCGCGGATGATGTCGGTGGACACCTGGCGGGTGATGCCGAGCCTCGCGGACAGCATCGTCGCGACGGTTGACTTCCCGACGCCGGTTGCGCCGCCCATCAGGATCACGATGGGCTTGTCCAGGTTACCTATCGCCTGCCACTTGCGGTATATGTCCACGTAGTGCTGGCCCGCCTCGCGCTCGAGGACGCGCTCGGCCGTGCACCTCACGTGCTCCATCGCGACATTGGCAACTCCCTCGTCCCTGAGCTCTTCCTGCACCATGGCCGCGACGTTATACGCGCGGTCAGGCGGAAGCCCGGTGGCCATGATCGACACGGCCATCAGCCCCTTAGAGTAAGGGAGGTGGTGCTCTTCATCCGCGATGATGATCTTCTGAAGTCGTTCGGGCATCTTGCTTCTCGTCCGCATCCGCCGCCGGAGATTCCACGTGTCTCCACCGCGGCGATTAGTGGGAATTGCTGCTGGAAAACTCTCTTAGGGTCTTAGTACGCCGCCCCTGCCTTTTTACCTGCGGGCACTTCTTGAGCGGGCGATCTCTTCCAGGTGATCTATCTCCTCCTCGAGGCTCGCCCCATCCAGGGCGACGGGGAGGTTCTCGAGGTAAACAAGCTCCTTGTCGTTCTCATAAGCGAAAAGTGAGACGGTGTCCACTCCCGCCGCTTTCAACTCGGTGACCAGCACGTCCGCTCCCGCAGTCCCGGCGAGGTCGCGGATGAGCTTCTTCCTGTCCGCGAGGTTCGAGCTTGTGCCGACGACCACCGCTCCGTAAACCTCCGCGAGATGCTTCGCCTGCCTGTCGGCGGCCGGCCCCGGGGCGGTGCTCGCAAGATACACATTTCGCCCACGAAGTTCACCAAGGGGTTGGGGTCTGAAAACGGTCTTAACGACCTTCACCTCGGGATTGATGGACAGGATGCCATCTATGAGCTTGCGAAGCTTATCGCTGGATACCAGAAATTCCTCACACATTGTAACGACAACCATATCCGAAAGCAATAGCCTGTAGGGGCCCAGGTAACCAAGCAGATAGTCGTTTGGCTGGGCCGCGGAAGCGACCAGCATCACGGCGTCAACGCCGACCGGAGGGATCGCCGCGCCACTGCCTTCGAACAGGATGACGTCGGCGTCCTGCCGGCACGCGAGCGCCGCTCCCTGTGGCACGTTCGAGTAGAAAGGCGCGCCGGCCATCCCGCCGCCGCAGCGCCTGCAACCCACCGCCACCACGCGCCCCATCATGGCATCCTCGAAGTGGTCGCTCGCGGCATGCCACCCGGCTTTCGCCCTCGCGCGCAGGTAGTCGTCAGTGACGTCGGCGGGGACGTCGAGGAGCTCGGGCTCGGGCGGGCCGCCGCGTCCCATGGTACACACGCACGGGCGCAGACCCTTCTCCGCGAGGCGGCGGGCGACGAAGCCGGACATGGCGGTCTTGCCCACCCTCTTGCCCGACCCCCACACGCCCAGCGACACCTTGTCGCACGCGAACGGACGCGCCGGGGCCTCGAAGAAGAAATCCGCGCCGCGATAAGAAGCGCCCGCGGCCAGGGCCTCGCTTATCAGCCTGAAGCGCTCGACGTAACCCAGCACGGGCTCGTCGGAGAGGTCGAGCACGAGGCCGGCGCCGGTCTCGGCGAGCGCCCGCCTCAGGTCGGCGATCTGCCCCGCGCCGTAATAGAGGGGAAGGTTGCGGAAAGAGAATCCCGACGTGTCGGGCAGCTTCTCGGTGCCTCCGAGAAACACGAGGGCGACGAGCTCGCAGCCGAGCTCGCTCTCGACGTGCTCGAGCGCGGCGACAGTCACGTCGGGATAGTGCTCGCCGTCGATGAGCGCAAGTGCGCGGGTTACCTCGCCGATCTGTGACTCACCTTACTTTAGGTATACATGCGGTCGGGGCTATCGATCTTCCCGGGTTCACGGGGCTCGTCTCGAATGGGGAACGACACGATCTCAACGCTCTCCCCGAAGGGATACTTGCGCATGATCCTGCACCTTCCGGGCTCTATCTCGATGATGTTGTAGCAAGGCCTCGCGTACCCTCTCACGCGCAGGGACGAGACCGTTCCGGCGTTGCTCACGTACAGGTCCTCGAAGTGCCATGTGTGGGGCACGTGCTTGTGCCCGGAGAGGACGAGGTCGACCCCTTCATCCACCAGCTGCTCGAGGAAGTCCCCGGCGTCCTCTATTATGTTGCGCTCGCGGCCGGTGCCCGGCAGCGGGAGCAGGTGGTGGTGCAGCGCCACAATCTTGAAGTCCTCGTCGCGCTCGAAGTGCTCCACCATCCAGCGGTAATTCTGGCGGCCGAGGCGGCCTTCGTTGAGGTCCGGCTGCGAGGAGTCCAGGGCTACCATCGTCACTCCGGGCATCGTCGTCACGCTGGTGCGGCTCCCGAACATGTCCTCAAAGTGCACGTAGCCCACGTTGCGCGAGTCGTGGTTTCCGGGAATCACTACCATGCGCTCGGTCTCGAAGTTGTCGAGGTACGCGCGCGCGGCCGCATACTCCTGCCTGAAGCCGTCGTTCGTGAGGTCGCCCGAGACGAGCACCATGTCGGGCGCGAGCTCGTTGATCTCGGTGATCGCCCTGTTGAGGAGGTTGGAGACGAAGTGGTTCGAGCCCACGTGGATGTCTGAGATGTGGGCGATCTTCAACGGCGCTTGCGGTCCCCGACCCTGTTTTACGACCTCGGCCATCGGCTCTCTCCCGCTCATCTTTCCTGGGGCGGCGACTGGTCTGTCGCCCCGCTTCCGCCGACAAGCTTCTTCAGGCTGCCGGCCATTTCCTTGAACGTCGTCAACAGCTGGGAGAATATCCCGAAGACGCCGCCCGACTGCAGCGATATGACCTGGACGTCGCCCTTGATCCCGCCCATCCGGCCGGCGCGGGTCACCGCCTCGCGGTAGTTGCCGATGTTGTCGATGAGCCCGAGCTCTTTTGCCTGCGTGCCGGGGAACGTCAGGCCCGTGGCCAGGTTCCTCACCTTCGCCTCGTCCATGTGCCTTCCGAGCGCGACGTCCCGGATGAAGTGGTTGTACGCGACAGCCATCTGTTCCCTGAGGATCACTTCCTCCTGCGGCGTGGGCGGGCGCAGCGGACTTCCGATGTCCTTGAACTGCCCCTGGGTATAGACGAACCAGTGGACGCCGATCTTGTCGTCGAGCCCCTGGATGTTCGGGATCTCCAGGATCACGCCGATGCTGCCGACGTCGGAGTCCGGGTCCGCGAAGATACGGTTGGTGGCCGAGGCGATGTAATAAGCGCCCGACGCCCCGGTGTCACCGATGGAAGCCAGGACAGGCTTCTTGAGCGAGGTCTGCTTTATCTGCTGATATATCTCCTGCGCCGCCGCCGGCGTCCCCCCGGGGCTGTCGATGCGGATGAGGACGGCCTTGATGTTATCGTTCTTTTCCGCCTGGTAGAGCTGCTCGACGACGTCGGTCGAGACGGTGCCGCCGGTGATCCCCGAGCTGTCCGAGGAGAGCACGCCCGTGACATGGATCAGTCCAACGCCGCCGCCGTGGAACTCCGAGGAGCGAAAGACCGTGCTGATGACGAAGCACGTGCCACAGAGGAACACGACGAACAGGAGTACCAGGCAGAGCGCCACGCCGCCGATGATCCAGCCTGTCGTCGCGTTGGTTGATCGGCGCGGCGCGACGGGCGGGGGCGGCAGCGGCCGAGCCGCTTCAGGCGTCTGAACACCATCCATCTCCATCTACCTCCTCCATCGGCAGGGCACCGCACTACTTCAATGGCCGTGCCTGCATTCCTTCGCGCTCACCAGGGGGCCGGGTCGGTGAGGCGCCCCATCAGCCGCCAGCCCTTCGCGAAATGGGGGCCCCCGGATGACGCTTCTGCCTCGCTGAAGCCCCCCGCGCCGGACGCCTCTACGCCCGAGCCGCACACGGCATAGGGGACTGGTGAGGCGTCGTGCGTTCGCGTCTTGATGAGCGTCGGGTGGTCGGGCGCAACCAGGACTCGATAAGGCCCGCCCCGCTCCTTCAGGTGCTCGAGCACCGGCCCGGCGACGTTCTCGTCGAACTGTTCTATCGCTTTGACCTTCTCGCCGATGTCTCCCATGTGAGCGGCCTCGTCGGGAGCCTCGACGTGGACGAATACGAAGTCGGCGCGCCCGAGCGCCTCTATCGCGGCCTTGCCTTTAGCCGCGTAATCTGTGTCGAGGAAACCGGTGGCGCCCGTCACGCTCACCGGCACGAGGCCGGCGAGCCGGCCGATGCCGCAGACGAGGTCGACGGCGCTTATCACCGAGCCGGTGTAGCCGTAGAGCTCCTTGAAGGACTCGAGTTTCATCTGAACGCCCTGTCCCCAGGGCCATATCATGTCCGCCGGCGCGTCGGAGAGCCTCGCGAGCACGTCGCGGGACATCTCCATGAGGTCGCGTATCCTGCCCGCGTGCTTGCCGCGCGGCATGTGCTTCTCCATCGGCTCCCCGGTGATGTCGTGCGGCGGCGTGCAGGCGACCGACGTGTAATCGCCCTTGAGCAGCATGAGGTTCCTGTACGACTTCCCGGGATAGAAATGGATGCGCGCGCAACCGAGCGCCGCCTCCAGGACCGCGATCGACCTCTCGGCGTCGACCTGGCTTATGTGGCCCGCGCTGTAGTCGAGCATCCGCTCGCCGTCCGTCTTGACCAGGTTGCAGCGGAACGCGGTCCAGCCCGCCGGTATGTCTATGCCGAGGTTCGCGGCCTCGACGGGGGCGCGCCCGCCGTAGTGCGTGGCCGGATCGTAACCCATGAGAGAAAGGTTCGCGACGTCGCTGCCCGGTGCCATTCCCGCGGGGACGGTCGTCGCGGTGCCGGTCGCTCCAAGCCTCGCCACGGCGTCCATGTTGGGCGTGCGGGCGGCCTGGAGCGGCGTCTTTCCGCCCAGTGAATCGAGGGGGAGATCGGCCGCGCCGTCCGGCACCAGAAGGGCAACCTTGATTCGGGGCATCCTACCTCCGGGCCGCGGTGATCGATTTCATTATCGCGTCGGTGGTCGGCTCGATGAGAGGCGGGGTGTGGGACTCCGCGATCGCGCGGTCCGGGTCTTTGAGCCCGTGACCGGTCAGGATGCACACCGCGGTGAGGCCGGGCTCGACAACACCGGCCGCCCGCGCCTTCATCAGCCCCGCGACGGAGGCGGCCGACGCGGGTTCGACGAACACGCCCTCCTCGGCGGCGAGTATGTGATACGCGTCCAGGATCTCGCGGTCGGTCACCATGTCTATCGCCCCGCCGGACTCGTCGGCCGCGGCGACCGCTTTCTCCCAGGAAGCCGGGTTGCCGATGCGTATCGCGGTGGCGATGGTCTCGGGGTCTTCGACGGGGTGGCCCAGGACGATGGGCGCGGCGCCCTCCGCCTGGAATCCCAGCATGCGCGGCAGCGACTGTATGTTCCCCCTGCCGTGGTACTCAAGATAACCCTTCCAGTAAGCGGTGATGTTGCCCGCGTTGCCGACCGGTATCGCATGGACGTCGGGGGCGCTCCCCAGCGCGTCGCATATCTCGAAGGCGCCAGTCTTCTGGCCTTCGATGCGGTAAGGGTTGACGCTGTTGACCAGGACGATAGGGTGCTTGTCGGCAATGTCCCGAACGACCCGCAGCGCGTCGTCGAAGTTGCCGTTCACCGCGAGCACCTGGGCGCCGTGCATGAGCGCCTGGGTCAGCTTGCCGAGCGCTATCGCTCCCGATGGGATCAACACGATGCACTTGATGCCGGCCTTCGCCGCGTACGCGGCGGCCGAAGCGCTGGTGTTGCCGGTGGAGGCGCATATGACAGTGGTCGCGCCTTCCTCGACGGCCTTGCTGATGGCCATCGTCATGCCGCGGTCCTTGAACGAGCCCGTCGGGTTCACGCCTTCGTACTTGAGGTAGACGTCCAGCCCGAGCCGCTCGGAGAGAGCGCGGGCGCGAATGAGCGGTGTGTTGCCCTCGAGGAGGGTTATCACGGGTGTCTCGTCACCGACCGGCAGATATTCTCTGTATTCTTCGATCACGCCGCGCCACCGCGGCGAAGCCTTCGACATGTCGCACGACCTTTCCGGGGGCTATCCCGCTTCGACCCTGATGACGCTCGGGATCTCCTCGACCTCGTCGAGGCCCGCGAGCCCTTCGCGCGCCGACGCGAAATCGCTTTCGAGGACCGAGTGTGTGATCAGCACGATCTGCGCGCTGTCGCCGATCCCCTTCTGCATCACTCTCTCGAGGCTGACGTTGTGGTCGCCGAAGATGCCGGCGATCCTGGCGAGCACGCCGGGGCGGTCGACGACTTTCAGCACCATGTAGAAGCGCGTCGACACGTCGTCCATCGGCACGACCTGCGCCGGCCTCGACCAGTACGAGCGCCTGGAGGCCGGGGGCTTTCCGAGATTGCGGGCGATGTTGACCACGTCCCCGAGGATCGCGGTCGCGGTGGGCAGCGACCCGGCGCCCTGCCCGTAGAACATGAGCTCCCCGACCGACTCGCCGATCACGAACACGGCGTTGAAATTGCCCGAGATGCTCGCAAGCGGGTGGTCCAGCGGGATCATTGTCGGATGCACGCGGGCGGAGATGCCGCCGCCATCGCGCTCTGCGATCGCAAGCAGCTTGATCGCATAGCCGAGCTCGCGCGCGTTCTCGAGATCGGCGGGGCTGACGCGCGATATGCCTTCCTTGTAGACCTGGTCCGCGGTCACCCCGGCGTGGAACGCGATCGAGCAGAGGATCGCGAGCTTGCTCGCTGCGTCCCCTCCCTCGACGTCTGCGACGGGATTAGCTTCCGCGTACCCCAGAGCCTTTGCCTCTGCCAGGGCCTCCTCGTAAGTGCTGCCCTCGACGCTCATGCGGGTGAGGATGTAGTTTGTGGTGCCGTTGACGATGCCCATCATCTTGACTACGTTGTCGCCGCCCAGGGACTCCTCGAGCGGCCGTATGAGCGGTATTCCGCCGCCCACCGCCGCCTCGAAGCGGACGTGCGCGTCGGTGCTCCTGGCAGCTTCCATGATCTCGCGGCCGTGGCCGGCGATGAGCTCCTTGTTCGCGGTCACCAGCGACTTGCCGCGCCCGAGCACGGCCAGCGCGAACTCGCGGGCGGGCTTCACCCCGCCCATCACCTCGACATAGATGTCTATGGACGGGTCGTCGAGCACGACGGCCGGATCGGTTGTCATGAGGTCGCGGTCGGCGGGAAACGGGCGAGGCTCCAATGGGTCCTTGACCAGTATTCGGGAGACCTCGAGCGGCCTGCGCGCAGCCTCGGTGAGGCTCGCCGCGTTCTTGCGCACAAGGTGGAAGACGCCCGAGCCGATCGTGCCGCAGCCGAGCAGTCCTATATGAACGGGTTCGCTGGAGCCGGCCATCCCCTTCTCCTAACCAATACTGTCGATAAACGTTATGATACTGCATTTGCGCGGCCGACCGTAATATTCGCGCCCCCCGCCAGTCTTATTGTCGTGAACGGAAAGTACGATACGATTAATGAGCGGAAAGGGGGAGAGATGCAGGACTTGCGGCAGGACCTCGCAGAGCAGGTTCGTTCCGGCGACAAGAGCGCGGTTGAGCAGGCTTACGACGCCTACTTCACTCCGGTGATCAACTTCGCGTACTACATCCTCTACGACTACGATGCGGCGTCTGACATCAGCCAGGAAGCGTTCCTCCGCACCGTCGAGGCTTGCCGCGACAAGAAGAAGAAAGTCCGCGACTTCAAGTCCTACCTTTTCGCAACGGCGCGCAACCTCGCGATGGACCAGATCAACCGGAGGGGGAAGCTCTCCGACGTGCCTCCCGAGAGCCTCAGTTTCGAGGACCCCAACATCTTCGCCGACCCCGCCCGCGCGGCCATGCTGGCCGAGCAACGCGCAAGCGTCGCTGCCGCGACGATGCGCCTGAACGAGCACCAGAGGGTCGCGCTGACCCTCAAGGACATCGAGGGGTGGAGCTACGACGAGATCGGCGGGTTCATGGGCCTCAGCCGCAACGCGGTCGGCGTCCTCCTGTCGCGCGCGCGCCTGAAGTTCAAGAAGGAGTTCAGATTGCAGGAGATAGACGCAGGGCGGCTCGGCCTGGAGTGCAGGGATCTCCTTGGTATAATGTCCGCTTATATAGACGGCGAGGCCACCGACGAAGAACGGCGCATGGTCGCGGTTCACCTTCAGAACTGCCCGCAGTGCCGCGCCGTCATGGACGAAATGGCGGGCGCCTCGACCTCGCTGCGCTCCATGATCCCTGTCATACCCCTGTTCGCCCTTAGAGCCGCGCTCATCACCAAGGCAACAGCGGTGGGCGTGGCGGGCGGCGTCGCGGCCGGTGTCGGCATGGGCGTGGCCACGAAGGCGATCGTCGGGATCGTCGCTTCTCTCATGGTCGCCGGGGTCGGCGTCGGCACTTACGTCGGCGTCAAGAAAGTCACGAGCTCCGCCCCGGCGCCCACCGTCAAGGTCATCCGGCCGCTGGACGGCACGAGCCTGGCGGTCGAGGGAGGCGCGGGGAACGCCGGCAAGGTCAACATCGCCCTCGCGGTGGACAACAAGCCAACCGCGGTCGAGCTCGCGATCGACGGGCAGATGGTGAAGCGCTTCGTGCGGGGCCCGTACACCTTCGAGTGGACGACGAGCGCCCAGGGAGCGCACACCCTCAAGCCCACGGCCTTTGACGGCGACGGCAAGGCACATCCGGGAACGGCTGCGACCTTCACGCTGGCGATCAAGGCCCCGACGGCCGAGAGGATCGCGTTCGAAGACAGCGGCGACATCTTCACGGTAGGGTTCGACGGCGCAGGCAAGACAAAGATCACCAGCGTCGGCAACATACGGGACTTCGCCACCTCGCCGTCCAACGGCCAGATCGCGTTCACAAACGTCACGCGGATCATGTACCTGATGAACCCCGACGGCAGTGGCGTGCGGCAGGTCACCCTGCCCGAGAAGGGCAAGGTCGGCAAAGCGGCCTTCTCGTACGACGGCAAGTACATCTACTTCTCGAGGGACGTCACCGAGCCCGGCGACCCGGACTACCGCTATCACGTCCACTTCGAGCGCTACGACATCGCGGCCAACAAGGTCGACACCATCTTCAGGAAGCCGGAGGCCTTCGAGGACGACTCGGTGGGAGGCCTGTTTACCGACCCGTCAGGTGATTACCTCTACTACAACCACTATGGCTCGGACTTCCCCTCGAGCCGGGTCTTCAGGATCTCGCTCAAGGGCACGCCCACCGATCAACCGTTCCTCGATGCTCAGCGAGGCATTCCCGGCACCGAGGTAGTGAACTACAGGCTTGAATCGATCTCCGCGGACGGCTCGCAGATCGCCTTCGAGCGCGAGGCGGCGATGACGGTCAAGCCGCCGCCGGGGTCGCCGGGCGGCCAGTCGATCATCGTCACGACCTGCCTGAGGCCGACTGCCGGCGGCGCCGAGAAAGTGCTCGGATCGATAGACGCGGGCGTCAGCACGAACGGGGCTATCGACCAGGTGCAGTTCTCGAACGTCGATCCAAACCGCTACTACCTGGTGAAGAAGAGCCAGCCTGACGTGTCGCAGGCAGTGTTCAACTGTCAGTTCTTCACGGGGACCCTCAACGGAGAGCCGGTCGCGACCGGGTTCACCGGGACAAACTGGAGCGTCTGGCACATCCAGGCGGTCCCCGCGCCCTGAAGCAAAAAGCACCACTGGGGTCAGGCCCCAGTGGTGCTTTTTGCGGCACCCGGACGGCCCGTTTCCGGCACTGGCCTGTGCTATACTTATCCGCGTCCTGCCTGGTCGAATAATCGCCGGGATTCCACGCCCGGCGCGATCAATCTAGCCCTGGGAGAATCATGGACAAACCGGCTCTACAGGTTGCGCTCGATTTCGTGGATATCGAGCGGGCCATCGAGGTCGCGACAGAGGCCGTCGAGGGCGGCGTCGACTGGATCGAAGTGGGCACGCCTCTCATCAAGAGCGAAGGCCTGAACGCCGTGCGCGCCATGCGCAAGGCATTCCCGAACCACAAGATCATCGCTGACATGAAGACTATCGACGCCGGGCGCACTGAGGTCGAAACGGCCGCGAAGGCCGGGGCCGACATCATAGACGTCCTCGGCGCTTCATCGGACGCTACGATCGCCGAGTGCGTGGACGCCGCGCACAACTACGGCGCCGAGATCGTCGTCGACATGATAGAGGTCGCCGACCCGGTCAACCGCGCCAGGGCGGCCGAAGCCGCAGGCGCTAACTACATCGCTGTCCACACTGCTATCGACGTGCAGATGGTCGGCGGCGACCCGTTCGCGACGCTCGCCGAAGTCGCCCGCGCGGTCCAGATCCCGGTCGCGTGCGCGGGAGGCGTGAACAGCGAGACCGCCGCGCTCGCGATCGAGCACGGGGCTCAGATCGTGATCGTGGGAGGCGCGATAATCAAGTCCGCCGACGCACGCGCGGCGGCCGCCGAGATCAAGAAGGCGATGCTGACCGGGGTCGGCAAGGCCACCACGCTCTACAAGCGTGTCGACGAGAGCAACATCCGCGAGGCGCTGCTGCGCGTCTCGACCGCGAACATATCAGACGCCATGCACCGCACCGGCGACCTCTTCGGGATCCGGCCCGTCATGAACGGCCTCAAGATGGCCGGCCCTGTCGTGACAGTCCGCACGTACCCGGGGGACTGGGCCAAGCCCGTCGAGGCGATCGACGTCGCGGGCGAGGGCGATGTCATCGTGATAGACGCGGGGGGCCAGCCTCCCGCCATGTGGGGCGAGCTCGCCACGCACTCCGCCATCCAGCGCGGGGTCGCCGGCGTAGTCGCCGACGGCGCGGTGCGCGACACGCCCGACATCCGGGAGATGCGCTTTCCTGTCTGGACGAAGCTCGTCATGCCTACGGCGGGCGAGCCCAAGGGCTTCGGTGAGATCAACATCCCGATCAAGATCGCGGGCGTCCGCATTCACCCCGGCGACTGGGCCGTGGGCGATGACGACGGAGTGATAATAATCCCCAAGGCGCGGGCCGCGGAGTTCGCGAACCGGGCCATGGACGTCCTCGAGAAGGAGAACCGGCTGCGCGGGGAAATACAGAGAGGGAGCACGCTCAGCCAGGTTGCATACCTGGAGAAGTGGGAGAAGAGGAAGTAGGTAACGCCACATGGCGCAGAATCAGTTACCCTATCCGCCGTCCGGCGATAACCAGGGGCGCCCGCCGTCACTTCTGGAGGCCCTCTTCAACGCAATCGACTCGATCGCCCGCAAGCTGGTGCACTTCGCGCCGCTCGGCCGCAGCATCCGCGGCGCGATGAGCTCCCAGACGGACGGCCTGATCTCCTGGGAGCACGTCCGCGACATCGCGGTCGCCACGCTCGAGCTGCAGGGCACCAGTTTCGAGCCCATCCCCGCCGACGAGGTCGAGGGCTACCAGCAGATGCTGCGCGACTCGGAGGCGCAGGTCGGCGAGTACACGAAGCTGACCGTGTGGGGCCTGCCCGAGAAAGTCGAGGTCTTCAACCAGCGGGACTGGATCGACGCCAACATCGTCTCGTTCCGTTTCCTCTTCGACCCGATCTCGGAGCGGTACGTGAGGATGCTCGAGGACATGGAAGCCGAGCAGGGCGTGAAGGCCGGAAAGACCGCGCAGAGGTTCGCTCGCACGCTCTTGAGCGTCCAGGTCGGCGTTATCATGGGATACCTTTCGCGCAACGTGCTGGGCCAGTTCGACCTGTCCCTTCCCGAGCCCGAGAAGGCCGGGAAGCTGTACATCGTCGAGCCCAACGTGCGCCGGGTCGTCACCGAACTCGGCGTCGAGCCGCGCGAGTTCCGCCAGTGGATCACCCTGCACGAGGTGACCCACTCGTTCGAGTTCCACTGCAACAACTGGCTGCGCCCGTTCATGATGGCCTCGATACAGGACTACCTGAACAGCATCGACTGGAAGAACCTGGCCCGCCCGGACATCCTTCGCAAGATGCGCGAGCGCAACACGGAAGTGAGCGAGGGCGACGCCCTCAGCGCCGGCGGTCTCATCGCGATCGTCATGACACCCGAGCAGCGCGCGATCCTGGCCCGCCTCCAGGCGGTCATGTCCGTCCTCGAGGGTTACTCGAACCACGTGATGGACCAGGTGGGGATGACGCTGCTTCCGTCTTACGACCAGATGAAGCTGAGGTTCGAGCACCGGCGCGAGACGAAGAGCGGCGCGGAGAAGCTTTTCCAGAGGCTCATCGGCCTGAACCTGAAGCTCGAGCAGTACCGCATCGGCCAGAAGTTCGTGGACGCTGTTGTTTCAGCCGAGGGCCTCGAGTTCATGAACCACGCGTGGGAGAACGCCGAGCGGATGCCCACGCTGGACGAGATCCACAACCCTTCCGCCTGGATAGCCCGGATCAAGACCGGCGGCGCGCCCGCCAGGCTCCGCCTGGTCCCCAACCCGAACTAGGTCGTTCACTTTCCACTTTT
>Ga0209747_1000271_pt1 | contig 28157 bp, 25 predicted proteins | sample BarGraNGADG00311_FD_184498 | JGI IMG/M metagenome (GOLD analysis project Ga0209747, IMG submission 184498) | Arctic peat soil microbial communities from Barrow, Alaska - Barrow Graham LP Ref core NGADG0011-311 (SPAdes) (version 2) | ecosystem: Environmental > Terrestrial > Soil > Wetlands > Peat...
TCCAGTTTTTACTGGCGGCGCAAAATAGGGGTCTGACGCATATATTGCCTGGATAACCACGAAACGATGGGAATTTGTTCTCCATGCAATATAGGGGTCTGACCCCTATATTGCGTTGAAAGAGTGAAGGCCAGAAAGTGGAACGGAAAAGTGGAAAGCGAACGACGCTTGAACGTCGATCAGCAGATTCGGGGTAGCTGTTCGCCGGAAGGCATCCGGAGCAGCCTGCTCGAGCCGAGCTGCCCCGTCAGGCTGACGCGCCCGCCTCTGCCGGACATCGCGCGTCCGATGACTTTGCTGTCCCGGCCCAGCGGGTGAGACCTCATGGCCTCGAGAACGTCGTCCGCGCCACCGGCCGGTACCGCCGCGAGGAGCTTGCCCTCGTTGGCGACGTACATCGGGTCGAGGCCGAGGACCTCGCAGACCGCGCGCACCTGTTCCCGGACCGGGACCGCCTCCTCGTCGACCTCGAATGCCAGGCCGGAGGCCGCCGCCATCTCTTTCAGCGCCGCGGCGAGGCCGCCTCGCGTCGGGTCTCGCAACGAGTGCACGGCTCCGGCCCCTAGCATCTCCGAGACGAGGCCGTTCAAAGGCGCGCAATCCGACTCGAGCTCGACGTCGAACGCGAAAGCGCCCCGGTCCTTCAACACGGCGATCCCGTGGTCGCCGACGAACCCGTTCACGATGAGCAGGTCGCCGTCGCGTGCGCCAGCGATCGAAACCGTAGCGCCGTCCGGCACGACGCCGACGCCGGCCGTGTTCACGTAGAGGCCGTCGGCCTTCCCGCGCTCCACAACTTTCGTGTCCCCGGCCACCACGCTGACTCCGGCAGCCGATGCGGTCCTTGCGATCGACGAAACGACTTTCTCTAGGTCATCGAAGGCCAGGCCTTCCTCCAGTATGAGCCCCAGGGTGAGGTAGTAAGGCTTCGCGCCGACCATGGCGAGGTCGTTGACCGTGCCGCACACGGCGAGCTTGCCGATGTCGCCCCCTGAGAAGAACAAAGGCTTAACGACGAATGAGTCCGTTGTGAACGCAAGGCGCCCTTCCGGGAGGTCCAGGCACGCGGCGTCCTCGGCCGCGGCCAGGCTCCCGCCGAGGGCGGGGAATATCATCTCGCCGAGCAGGTCCTGCATGCGGGTGCCGCCGCCACCGTGGGCCATCATGATGAAATCGTTTTTCACGATGACGCCCCCGTACCGGTATCTTCCGCCTGCTCGGAGTAGAGGAAGTAAGAGGCGCAAGTCCCTTCGCTCGACACCATGCACGGGCCGACGGGCTCATCGGGCGTGCACACGGTGCCGAACAGAGAGCAGTCCATTGGCTTTATCTTGCCGCACAGTATCTCGCCGCAGCGGCACCCCCGCGCCGCCGGCTTCTCAGGCAGTTCGACCTCCCAGAGCCCGGCGTCCATCCGCTGGAACGCCTCCCTGAGAGCAAGTCCGCTGCCGGGTATCACGAATAGCCCGCGCCACTCGGCGTCGCACGGTTCGAATACGGTGTCCATCACCCCGAGCGCTTTTGGATTGCCCTCGGGCCTCACCGCCCGGGCGTATTCGACCTCGAGCGAGGGGCCGGAATCGCGCATCTCCACCAGCTTCTTGACCGCCTGGAGGATGTCGGTCACCTCGAAGCCGGTCACTACGCACGGGACGCCGAACTCTGCTGGCAGGAACGCATAGGCATCGCTCCCGATGATCACGCTCACGTGCCCCGGCAGGATAAACCCGTCCACGTCGAAATCGTCTAGCGACACCAGCGCTCGCAACGCCGGCGGGACTAGCTTGTGAAAAGACAGCAGGTAGAAATTCCGCAGGCGCTCGCGCTTTGCCTGAAGCGCGGTGGCGGCGACCGCCGGCGCGGTCGTCTCGAAGCCGACGCCCAGGAACACGACTCTCTTCTCGGGATCGCTGCGCGCCATGTCCAGCGCCTCCAGCGGGGAGTAGACCACTTTTACGTCGGCGCCGCGCGCGCTCTCTGACGCGAGCGAGCCCTCGGTCCCGGGGACTTTCATCATGTCGCCGAAAGTGGCGAGCGTGACGTCGGGAAGCTTCGCGACAGCGATGGCCCTGTCGATGTCCGCGTCCGAAGTGACGCACACCGGGCAGCCGGGCCCCGAGATCAGGTCGATCGACGGGGCGAGCAGCGGCCGCAAGCCTGCCTTGGAGATCGCCATGGTGTGAGTGCCGCAGACTTCCATGAAAGTCCCGCCCGCGTCGAGCGCGTTGATCTCCCGCAGAAGCTCGCGCGCGGCGGCGGGGACGCGGAACTCGTCAAGAAATCTCATCGAGCCCCGCCAGCTCCTCGAGAAGCGCCATCGTTGTCTGCGCCTCCTGCTCGTCGATCTTGTCTATCGCGAAGCCGGCGTGTACGAGGACGAAGTCTCCGACCTCGACACCGTCGATGAGCATCAGACTCACGTTCTTGCGCGCGCCGCCGATATCGATCACAGCGACGTCGAACTCTTTTATCTCCACGATCTCAGCCGGTACGGCTACGCACATGCTACCCTTCCTTGGATCTCGCGGCCGCTACGGCCTGCCCGAGCGATATTCCTCCATCGTTGCAGGGCACGCGGCCGTGAACGAGCGGCCTCAGCCCCGAGGCCTTCAGGCCGTCGACGACCCAGCCTGCGAGCATCTCGTTCTGGAACACGCCCCCGCTGAGCGCGACCCTGTCCAGCCCGGTGTCCGCCGCCAGGGCCTCGCACGTCTCGATGACGATCAGCGCCATCGTCGCGTGGAACTTACCGCCGATCACAGCCGGACCCCGCCCGCCCTCGACGTCCAGGAGCATCTCTCGAAAGATCGGTCGCGTGTCCACCACCCACGGGTCGCGGCTCCTGTCGAGGATGAAATTGTAATACTCCCGCGTGCCCGTGGCGACCGCCTCGAGCTCGCAGGCCGCCTGCCCGTCGTAGAGCGCCTCGCTCCGCAACCCTGAAATGGCCGCGGCGACGTCGAACATCCGACCGGCGCTCGAGGTCATCGGCGCGTTGACCTTGTTCTCGAGCTGCAGCAAAAGGGAAGCGGCCTCCGCTTCGTCGACGTCGAACAGCGACCGGAGCCGCTCGAGCGCCTCTTCTTTTTCGTAGAGCTCGCTCAAGACCCCCATGACCATGCGGTACAGCTTGAAGATGCAGGCATCGGCCCCGGGCATGGGATACTGATAAAGGTGCGCCGCCCTGCTGAAGCCAGTCTCGTCGCATACCATGAACTCCCCGCCCCACACCGTGCCGTCGGTGCCATAGCCGGTCCCGTCAAAAGCCACCCCGATCAGGTCTCCGGTGACGGCGTTGTCCGCCATGCAGCTGACGATGTGGGCGTGGTGGTGCTGGACTCCAACCATCGGCAGGCCGAAATCGGGCGCCATCTGCGTGGTGAGATAGTCGGGATGAAGGTCGTGAGCCACCAGCTCCGGCTTGAGCGAGAAGAGCCTGAGGACAGCCTGCAGCGCTTCCTCGAAGTGGTCGACCTCCCCCGCCGATTCCATGTCTCCGATGTGCTGGCCCAGGAACGCCTGGCCGCCGCGCAGCACGCAGAAAGTGTTCTTGAGCTCCGCTCCCAGCGCGAGCACCTCGACATCTACCGGAGGGCTGACGCGTATCGGATACGGCGCGTAGCCGCGGGCGCGGCGCATCGGATACTCCGCTCCACGGAAGACCCGCGTCACGGAGTCGTCGTAGCGCACGAGTATGTCCCGGTCGTGAAGGAGGAAGTAGTCGGCGATGCCGGCGAGGCGCGATCGAGCCTCCTCGTTGTCGATCGCAATGGGCTCGCTCGAGACGTTGCCCGAGGTCATGACCAGCGGGACCCCGGCCTCGCTCAGGATCAGGTGATGCAGCGGAGTATACGGCAGGAACAGCCCCTGGCGGTCGAGCCCGGCGGCCACCTCTCTCGACAGGGCCGAGGTCTCTTTCTCGCGCAGAAGGACTATCGGCCTCTTCGGTGAGCGCAGCAGCTTGCTCTCCGTGGCATCGATCTCGCAGATCGCGTGCGCCGCGTCCACGTTCTCCACCATGACCGCGAGCGGCTTTCCGTAACGGTGCTTTCTCTCCCTGAGAAGCGCGACGGCCTCATCGCTCGTCGCATCGCACGCGAGGTGAAACCCGCCCAGCCCCTTTATCGCGACGATCTTTCCGTCAGCGATGAGCCTGGCGGCTTCAGCCGCGGCCTCGCCCTCGAGGGCCGCGCCACTTGCGTCCACCAGCCACGCCTTCGGCCCGCACACCGGGCACGCGTTCGGTTGCGCGTGGAAGCGCCGGTCGCGAGGGTCTGCGTATTCCGCCGCACATTTCTCGCACATCTCGAACCGGGCCATCGAGGTCAGCGGCCGGTCGTAGGGCGTGTTGCCGATGATGGTGAACCGGGGGCCGCAGTTGGTGCAGTTGATAAACGGGTACCTGTACCGCCTGTCGCCCGGATCGAAGAGCTCGCGGGCGCAATCGTCGCACGTGGCCAGGTCGGGCGATATGAGCACTTGCCTGCGACCGTCCGAGTCGCTCGGCAGGATCTCGAAAGCGGTGGCGCCGGTCGGATCGATCGAGAAGACGCTGACCTTCTCAACGAGCGCCGCGGGCGGCGCCTCATCTTTGAGTGCTTTGAGGAAGAGGTATACGCTGTCGCCGTCGCCGCTCGCGACGATCTCTACGCCCCGGGCGGTGTTCGTCACCGAACCCGTGATTCCGTACTCTTCGGCGATGCGGTAGACGAAAGGCCGGAAGCCGACTCCCTGCACGATGCCTTCGACCTCGACCCTAAGGTTTCTCATCGTCTCCCTCGCCCGCGAGCTCCTTCAAAACGAGATCGCAAACCCTTGGGACCGCGGCCGCAACCCGCTCGCTCAGCAAGTCTCCGAACTCGGTCTGCTCGACCTGCACGGCAAAGATGGTGATGTCATCGGGGCACTGGCCCATGAGCCGCGAAGTGAAGATGAGCTCGTACAAGCCGAAGTCGTGGATCGACAGGGGGACCGACGCTTTCTGCTTCACCTCGTCCGGTGAAAAGCGGAAGATCTCCCCGGGCTCTTCGTCCGCGTCGATGGCGTCGATGAAGATCGCTTTGCCGCAACCCTCGAGGAAACCGAACAGGTCGGCGCAGTAGATGCTGCCCTCGACGAGCTTCGTGCCTTCGGGCACTTTTCCCTCGAGATACCTGATCGCATGAACACCTACACCGTCGTCACTCTTTATGAGGTTTCCGATGCCTATCACCACAGTGTCCGACACGAGACCGCCTGGATTGTCATGCGGATGGCTCCAACGCAACTAAGAATACCAGACTACGCACCACTGGGGTCAGGTCCAAGTGGTGCATTTCAAAAGTTACGCCCCTGGCATGCCAGGGGCGTAACGTCAGTTCAGTCGTGAGGTTCGACTATGCTTTGTCTTCCACAGCCTTCGGCGCTACAACCGGCTTCGGCTTGGGGAACACTGGCAGCTTGTTGAACCACGGTTTCTTGACCTCGCCGAACTTCGGCTCGGCCACGTACCGGTCGATGACCAGCGTGCACACGTTCCAGATCAGAATCGAGATCGCCACGCCCTCGGGCAGCGGGCTCACGAGACGGACCAGCGCAATGAAGACGCCGATTCCAATCCCATAGATCCACTTCCCTCGCCTGGTCATGGGACTCGTCGTCCAGTCGGTCGCCATGAAGAAGGCGCCGAGCCACAGGCCGCCACCAAAGATCTGGTAGAGCGGGTGGTTCCATGTTACGAGCATGATGACCAGGAACGCGCCGATGATGCCGACCGGGATGCGCCAGTCGATGGTCTTGCGATAGAGCAGGTATGCCGCGCCGATTGCCAGCGCGATGATGGAGACCTCGCCGATGCTCCCGGCCTTGAAGCCGAGCACCGTCGACCAGAAGCTGGGGCGGCCGGCGGCCGTCACCCATGTCGCTCCGACCGGGGTCGGGCCCGTCACTGACGCCACGAGCAGCTTGCCGCTCTTTAGGAGCGACAGCGGCGTGGCGCTCGTGACCGCGTTCACATAGGTGTGACCGGAGATGCCCTGGTAGACGACCCGGCCCGCCACGTTGTTGTTGACCACTGTCTGTATCGGAGTGAAGAACCCTGTCGCCTTGTAGAAGAACGGTCGCAGGAACTTCGACGTGTAGATCGCCAGCGGCGAGACCATCAGCGCCACGCGCCCGAAGAGCGCGGGGTTGAAGATGTTCTTGCCCAGGCCGCCGAACAGCTCTTTGGCCACCGCCACCGCGAGGAACGCGCCAATGGCTACGACCCATAACGGCGTCGAGGGCGGCAGCAGGAATGCGAACAGTATTCCTGTCACCATCGCGCTCATGTCGCGCAGCGTCTGCTTGCGGCCCATTATCTTGCGCATGACGAGCTCAGAGAGGCCCGCCGTGATGCAGGATACCAGCATGATATAGAAGGCATTGAAGCCGAATATGACAATCGCCATTATCGCCGCCGGCGTAAGGGCGATCAGCACATCGGTCATGCCCCGCTCGATCGTCTGCCCTTTCTCGTGGAGATGGGGGGAGACGGTGTACATGAATTTCTTGCCTGCCACGTTCATCCCTCCCTATCTCTTTTTCAGAGCCGTGAGTTTGGCTTTAGCTTTTCGGACATATGCAACGTGCGGTATGTATGCGGGACAGGTGAACGAGCAGCATCCGCACTCGAAGCAATCGAGCGCGCCCCACAACTCCGCCTTCTCCCACTCCTCTTTCGAGACCGCGTCTACGATGAAGTTGGGCATCAGGTACATCGGGCATGCCTCGACGCACTTCGTGCAGCGCACGCACGAGTGCTCCTCGCGCACGTCCACGAGGTCCGGTGCGAGCACCAGTACCCCTGATGTCCCTTTGACCACGTTCGCGATCGGCTCTTCCTGGGCGAAGCCCGTCATCGGGCCGCCCATGATGAGCTTCATCGCATCGTCGGTGAAGCCTCCGGCCGCCTCGATCAGGACCGAGATCGGGGTCCCGACGAGCGCCTTGAAGTTCTTCGGGTTCTTGATCCCATGGCCGGTGACCGTGAGCACCCTCTCGTAGAGGGGCTTGCCCATGGAAGCGGCCTCGAAGATCGCGATCGCCGTGCCGACGTTCTGGACCAGGGTGCCCACCTCGGCGGGCAGCTTGCCCGGCGGGACCTTGCGTCCCGTGACCGCGCTTATGAGCTGCTTCTCTGAGCCCTCGGGGTACTTGACCGCGAGGATCTCGACCTCGATGTTGGGCTCCGCGGAAGCGGCCGACCGTACCTTCTCGACGGCGTCCATCTTGTTCGCCTCGATGCCGATCACGCCCCGCTCCGAGCCGACGCCCCGGATGAGCAGCTTGAGACCTTCGACGAGGTCCGCGGGCCGCTCGAGCATCAGCCTGTGGTCACATGTCAGGAAAGGCTCGCACTCGCAGGCGTTAATGATCACCACGTCGACAGGCTTGTCCTTGGGAGGAGAAAGCTTCACGTGGGTCGGGAACGCCGCGCCGCCCATTCCTACCAGGCCGGCATCGCGCGCGATCTTCCTTATCTCTTCAGCGGTCAGGTCACCAAGCGGCTTGCCCGGCTTCGCGTCGAACGCGGGCTGCTGCGGGTCAACCGTGATGACCACGCTTTTAACAGGAGCGCCCGTGAAGTTCGGGATGTCCTCGATCGCTTTGACTGTGCCGACGACCGAGGAGTGGACCGGGGCCGAAACAAACGCTTCGGTCTCACCGATCTTCTGGCCGACAGTGACCTTGTCCCCAACCGATACCAGGGGACTGTTAGGTGCGCCGATATGCTGATTCAACGGAATCACTACTTCAGCAGGAGTCGGCGCCTGTTCAATTGCTTTCCCGGAAGCTAGGTCCTTGTTGTAGTAAGGATGCACGCCCCCTTTGAAGCTCTTCAAGCGTTCTTTGCTCAATCAGACCACCCTCCTACTCGGACTCAGACTTCTTGACCACGAGCCTGGGGAAGCGCTCAGACTTCGCCCATCGCGCGTAGACGTAGATTACGTTGAGAAGCAATATAAACCAGAGGAACAGCTCGTACACCTTCCACGTCGTGGCGATCCCGCCGAACGCGTTCACCATCCCGCTCAGAAAACCGAACGGCCAGTTCACGGCGAAGGTCAGGAACCAGAACCAGATGGCCAGCAGCGCAAGGATGATGCGGAAGATGCCCAGGGGCTCCGTCCACGTACCCTTCTTCCTGCCCGCCAGCGCGTAGTAGATGTAAACGACTGACAGCAGCGCGAAAGCCCAGACGAACGCCCAGTTCAGGTCGATCATCAGCGCGTTGCTCCAGGGGTACCTCCATCCTGACGTGAATATATGGAACCGGTAGAAACCCGAGTACATGACGATCGCTAGAACGCCAAGGTATGCCCAGTAGATAGCCTTAGCCGGCCCCGGAATTTGGATCTTCTCCTTTTCCTTCATACGGACACCCCCTCTAGACTACTCGGAATTCTTTGACACCATTGTGGTCGGGATGGATGATGTGGACCGCGCATGCGATGCACGGGTCGAACGACCTGATGCACCTCACCACGTTGATCGGGTTGTTCACGTCGGGCACCGGGATGCCGATCAGCGAAGTCTCGATCGGACCCCTTACGCCGTTCTTGTCGCGAGGCGACGCGTTCCACGTCGTCGGCACGACGGCCTGGTAGTTGCCCGTCTTTCCGCCGCTGATGGTGATCCAGTGGCCGAGCGCTCCACGCGGTCCCTCGACGAGGCCCATGCCGTTCGCCGAGTTCGGGATGTCGCGGCCCTTCGGGTCCCATATGGGTGCGCCTGGCACGAGCTGGTCCAGCCATTTGTCCATCTCGAGTGAGACGAGCAGGGCTTCGACGGCGCGCGCGCCGGTCCTCGGGATGATCCCGAACTTCACCGGCGGGGTCAGGACTCCAAGCTGGGTCGCGAGAGCCATGAAGATCGGGTCCTTCTTGACCAGCTGGCGTGCCAGCGGGCCGACCTCCATCGGCTTGCCGCTGTAGCGCGGGGCCTTCAGGAACGAGTACGCTCCGGTCTTTCCGACCTCGGGCTCCGTCTTGCCGGTCGCCGGCGGCAGGCCCTCTGTGGCGTTGTTGTACCAGGAGTACTTGACCGACTCCGTGATGTTCTTGTTGTCGAACCCCGCGGGCGAGAGGACTCCGTAGTTGGTGATGACGCCTGAGGGGAAGTACTTCTTCGAGCCCGAAGGATCCTCGTCGAAGCCTCCATACGCCATGAAGTTGCCGCCCGAGTCGCCGGCCTTGATGAACGCCGAGTAAGCCGGAGTCGTTGCGACCGTCTTGACGTCGGCCACGTAGACATCGTTGATCCAGGCCTGCAGGTCGTGCAACCTTGCGCGGAACTGCGCGATGTTCGTGAGCGTCGGCGGCGTCGTTACCCCACCGGGTATCGTGCCGACGAACGAGGGCATCCGACCGTAGAATATGGTCAGCATCTCCTGCGCCTTCTTGCGCATCTCGAACGCCTGGACGTAATGCCCGACCAGCTCTGTCGCGAGGTTCGGGTCCCCGGGCCCTCCCGGCTCGCCGATGTAGTCCGGAGACTCATAGCGGGGCAGGAACGGGTAGAGGTCCTTTGCCACGGCCAGCCCGATGATCTTGTCACGGAGCATCTTGAGGGCGGGGTCGCTGCCGTTGTACTTCGTCACCGCAGTCACGTCGATGTAGTCGAGCGCCTGCAGGTGATAGAAGTGCAGGATATGCGACTGGATGAAGTTCGCGCCAAGACACAGGTTGCGGATCAGCCTCGCGTTGTCGGGAAGCTTGACCCCCATCGCCGAGTCGAGGTTGTAAGAAGCCGCCGTGCCGTGCACGAGCGGGCAGACGCCGCAGATTCGCTCCATGACCTGCTGCGCGTCCCACGGGTGCTTGCCCTGGATGAGCATCTCGTACCCGCGGAACATAGTGCCGGACGACCATGCGTCGGTAACGACACCACCGGTCACCTCGACGTCTATGCGCATGTGGCCCTCGATCCTGGTTACAGGATCAATGCTGATGATTTGCGCCACTATTTCTCACCACCTTCGGCCTCTTCAGGCTTGCTTCCTAATTGCTTGTACAGGTAATGCGCCCCTATGCCTACGGCTGTCGCGCCGGCCGCGACCCAGCCGAGAACGTCGGTTGCCGGGGTTATGCCGGCGAAGTTGACGTTAGGCAGAGGCTGATACAGGGGAGACAGCTCCTTGTAGAAGGAGGGAGACGCGCACCCGTGACACGGGGCGTTCGCGCCTACGCACCAGTTGACCGCCGAGTTCCAGCGACGGGTCGGGCAGTCGGCGTACGTGACCGGGCCCTTGCAGCCCTGCTTGAACATGCACAGCTGGAAGTCGGGGCTCTGGTTGTTCCAGTCCTCGAGGAACAGGCCGGCGTCGAACGAGCCGCGCCGCTCGCAGTTCTCGTGGATCATCTTGCCGAAGAAGGTCTTCGACATCTTGTTCTCGTTCAGGTTCAGCGGCGTGCCGCCCGGCAGTACGCCGAGAGCGATCAAGGCCTGCAGCGCCGTGCCCAGGAACCAGTCCGGGTGGGACGGGCATCCGCCGACGTTCACCATCGGCTTCTTGGGGTCTATCTGGGCGACGATCTGGCTCACCGGGGTAGACCCGGTCACCGCGGCATTGGCTGCCGGGATGCCGCCGAAGGATGCGCAGTTGCCGTTCGCTATGACGGCGGCCGCGCCGGGGACGAGCTCTTTCATCCAATCGTGTACGGTCTTGTCGCCGGGGACCTTCTGACCGTTTGGCAGGGTCTTCGGTGTGGTGGTGAGCCCGAACGTGCAGTACTCGCCATTCTGCTGAGTCGGAATCGGGCCCTCAACGACGAGCACGTAGATGCCCTTGCCTGCCTTGGCGGCGGCAACCGTGTCGTTGATGGCGGCGATTGCTGACTGGCCGGTACCTGCCATAACGTTCGGCTGATAGCGGACCGAGAGCTTGTCGAGAACAACCTCCGCGACCCCCGGATAATTTGAATTCAGGAACGAGACCGAGCACCCCGTGCAGTTCTGTCCCTGGATCCAGATGATGGGTGGCTTGCCCGCGGAGAGCGCCGAAAGCGCCTTTGCGAGCTGCGGAATCATCGCTTCCGACAGGCCTAACAAGGCTGCCGTCGCGCCAGCGTGCTTCAGAAACTGGCGCCTGGATACCATTTTACCCGTCAAGAACCTTCACCTCCTGTAGTTCTGACACGTTTCACTAGCATAAAGAATATGCCTGGATCATCAGGCAATACGGACGTTTCAAGCACAGGAGGGAGTGCAGCATTGGAAATCATGATCTCTGACAAACAACTCAAAATATTGCGGCTCTCTGTCGCTACGATTGAAGCCCGGTAACAGTGAATGGCTGCTGACCTATTCACCTTCTCGGACTACGTCCCTGTGCCTTAGTTAGAATCGCTAATGAATTTTAAGTGAGATTATAAGCACTGAACTCGAGTATTTGTCAATATAGTTGACGTACATTTGGCAGAGCGAGCATAGGATGTAACCACGTTCCCTGAAATCGATTATCTGTCAGACGTTTAAGGTACGCATGGCAGGGCTACGAGAGTCTACAACTGCCCGTGTGAAATCCGATCGGCGAGCCTGTCCACCAAACACGATCGCGCGTTTCGTGTACGACCGCGGCGCGCCGCACGTTCCTCTTGCAGGGAAAGCGTGCGAACGATAACCAATTCCGATAAAATCAATTAGAAATACTAATGATGTAAGGAGAAGCCTGATCTTGCCTGAGCAGTACGGGCTGATACTTTTTGACTCGACAAACGTCGCGCTCAAGACCGAGCGCGATCTCAAGTCCGCGGGCATAGCGTGCGCCGTCATACCGACCCCTGTAGAGTTTGCGTCCGGCTGCGGGATTGCACTGCTGGTCACAGAAGCAATGGTGGAGAACACGCTGGGTATCCTGGAAGGTTGCGTGGGCCACAGGTTCATCTATCCTTATACCCGGGAGCGACGAACTTCGTAGCGCGGGCGGTCCGACCGGCGGAGGGGTGTTTGACTTGACCGAGAAAGTAGAGCTGACCAGCTATTCAAAGCGGGCGGGGTGAGCCGCCAAGATGGGTCCGGGGGACCTCGAGAGAATGCTATCGAGACTGCCTGAAGAAAAAGCGCCTGAGCTTCTGTCGTCTCTGCACACCGGGGAGGATGCCGGCGTCTATCTTTTCGCCGACGACCTGGCGCTCGTCCAGACCATCGACTTCTTCCCACCGATCGTCGACGACCCTTACACTTTTGGACAGATAGCTGCGGCAAACGCCCTCTCCGACATCTACGCGATGAACGCCAGGCCGCTGACGGCTATGAACGTCGCGGCGTTCCCATGCGACATGGACCCGGTTATTCCTCAGGAGATACTCCTTGGCGGTTACGACAAGGTCCACGAAGCGGGCGCGCTGGTGGTGGGCGGACATACGATCGAAGACGACGAGCCCAAGTACGGGCTGTCGGTGCTCGGCTCCGTGAAGGTCAGCGAGATGACGACGCTGCGCGGCGCCGCCCCGGGGGACGTGCTCATTCTGACAAAGGCGATCGGGACAGGGATCATGACGACGGCGGCCAAAGCGAAGCTAGTCAGCCTGGCCATGGACGAGGTGATCGCCTCAATGTGCGAGCTGAACTCGGGCGCCTCCGCCGTCATCTCCGCGCGCGGCGTACACGCCATGACCGACGTCACCGGGTTCGGCCTCGCCGGCCACCTCTACGAGATGGCGCGGGCGAGCGGAGTGGCCGCCGAGCTCTGGGCCAAGGAAGTCCCGCTGTTCACCGAAGCCCTGGTGATGGTCGCGCAGGGCATGGCCGCGAGGTCCAGCGCGGGGGAATGCATCGCCGACCGAAAGGTCGAAGTCGACACGGGAGGCGTGGACGAGCTCCTCGTCCAATGCATGTTCGACCCGCAGACCTCGGGCGGCCTGCTCGCCGCCGTCCCTCCCGAAAAGGCTGACGAGATCCTCGAGGCGCTGCGCTCCGGGCCCGCCCCGCGGGCCTCGATCGTCGGAACCGTAACAGAGGCCGACGTCCCCAAGGTCACGATCAAACATTCGCGGAAAGGCTGAGATGAAAGCGGATATAGACTGCACGGGCCTGAAGTGCCCCGAGCCTGTATTGCGGACCCGGGCGATGTTGGATACGGGCCCCGGGCCGTTCACCGTCCTTATCGATAACGACACCGCGCGCGACAACGTGCGGCGCTTCGCACAGACCGCCGGATGCGAAGTGGCGGTGGACGAGACGGATGGCGGGTTCCTGGTTTCAATCATCCCCGGCGCGAGTGTCAAAACTGCCAGTGTCTCCTGCCCCGAGGCCCGGGCCGGTTCTGTCATGCTCATAGCGAGCGACGAGATCGGCACGGGCGAGCACGAGCTCGGCAAGACCCTCATGAAGATGTTCCTCTACACGGCGTCGGAGAGCGACAGTCCGCCCTCGACTCTCATCTTCATGAACAGCGGCGTGAGGCTGGTGACAGAGAACGAAGAGACAGCCGCCCACGTCAAGAAGCTCGAGGAGGCCGGGACGGAGGTCCTGGTCTGCGGCACGTGCCTCGACTACTACGGGCTCAAGGAGATTCTGAAGGCCGGCGCGGTGAGCAACATGTATGACATTCAGTCCGCGATGGTTGGCGCCACTCTGCTTGTTTCCCTATAATAAAATGACCATGAATCCCCCCGACGAAAAAAGACAAGCGCTTCTGCGCCTCATCCCTCAAGTGAACGAGCTTCTCGATGCCGCGGGCGCGGAGCCGGAAGCCGTTGACGTCCCGAGGCTCGTGCTCGCGCGCGCCGCAAGATCCGTGCTCGAGGATTTCCGGCAGGCGATCCTGTCGGGAGACCGGCCTCCCACCCAGGACGACCTGGCGCTCGGAGCGGTGGCAAAGCGCGTGATCGCCGAGGCCGGGCGGATGATGCGGCCTGCGCTGCGCCAGGTGATAAACGCGACCGGTGTCGTGCTCCACACGAACCTGGGCCGGTCTCCGCTGTCGGAGGCCGCGCTGGACGCGGTCCGCATGACGTCACAGGGATACTGCAACCTCGAGTACCGCATCGAAGGCGGCGTGAGGGGCTCGCGCCAGGAACACCTGGAAAGCCTGCTCTGCTGGCTTACCGGCTCGGAAGCCGCGTTCGTCGTGAACAACAATGCCGCTGCCGTGCTTCTGGTTCTCGCCGGACTCGCCAGAGGGCGCGAGGTCATCGTGTCGCGCGGGCAACTGGTGGAGATCGGCGACAGCTTCAGGCTTCCCGATATCATGCATCAGAGCGGCGCCGTCCTCGTCGAGGTCGGCACCACGAACCGGACGCGGGCATCCGATTACGTGAACGCCGTCGGCCCGGATACCGCCATGATAATGACGATCCACCAGAGCAACTTCCGCATCGTCGGCTATACGGAGGACGTCCCGCTGGCGGAGCTGGTCGCGCTCGGCTCTCAGCACTTCGTCCCGGTTGTCGAAGACATGGGGAGTGGTTGCCTGCTGGACCTCGACCGAGCGGGACTCGGCGGCGAGCACACGGCCCGCAGCAGCATCGAAGCCGGCGCGGACCTCGTGACATTCAGTGGAGACAAACTGCTCGGGGGCCCTCAGGCGGGGATCATTGTCGGCTCCGAAGAGTATGTCGAGTCTGTGCGACGGCACCCGCTCGCCCGCGCCCTGCGCGTGGACAAGATGACCATCGCCGCGCTCGAAGCCACGCTGCACGCGTATCTCGACCCCGATATGGCGTGGACACAGCTTCCCGCGCTTCGCATGCTTTCAGAGAGTGTGGAGACCGTGCGGGCGCGCGCCTCGCACCTGAAGCGCGCGATCGACCGGGCCGGCGCCGGGGGCATCTCAACCGAGGTCGTCTCCGAGCTCTCCCGCGCGGGAGGGGGCTCACTTCCGACCGCGGAGATACCGACTGCGTGCGTAAAGCTAAGCCACCCGACCCTCTCGGCCGGCGCGATCGAGGAGATCCTTCGCGCATGTGAGCCGGCCGTGCTCGCGCGCATCAAAGACGAGTCCGTGCTCCTCGACGCCAGGACCATTGCAGACACCGAGGTGCCGGCGCTCGCTCGAGCAGTCGCCGCCTTCGAATAGCCTACCGGAGGCTTCTTGGACTCCCCCATCGAACGCCGCAACCTGATCATCGGGACAGCGGGACACATCGACCACGGCAAGACCGTCCTTGTGAAGGCCTTGACCGGGCGCGACACCGACCGCCTGGCCGAAGAGAAAGAGCGGGGCATCTCAATCGACCTGGGGTTCGCGCCGCTCCGGCTCTCGGACGGCTCGATCGTCGGCATCGTTGACGTCCCCGGGCACGAGAACTTCATCCGGAACATGATGGCCGGCGCGACCGGCGTAGACCTGGCGCTACTCGTTGTTGCCGCCGATGACGGCGTGATGCCCCAGACCAGGGAACACCTCGCGATCCTTGACCTTCTCGGGGTGAAGAAGGCGGTCGTGGCCATCACGAAGATCGATACGGTTGACTCCGAGCTGCTGCCCCTGGTCGAAGACGAGATAAAGGACCTGTTGAAAGGCACCCCGCTCGAGGGCTCGGCGGTCCTTCGCGTGTCCGCGGTGACGGGTGAGGGAATAGAGCAGTTGCGCTCGGTCCTCGAGAACGAAGCGTCCAGAGTCAGCCTGAAGAGCGAGAACCTTCCCGCCAGGCTTCCGATCGACCGGGTGTTCACTCTTCGTGGCATCGGCACGGTCGTGACGGGAACCCTCTGGAGCGGCGCTATCTCACCCGGCCAGCGTCTCGAGGTCCAGCCGAGGGGCAGCGAGGCCCGCGTCAGGGCTGTCCAGGTCCACGACGTAGAGAGAGAAAAAGCGTTCGCCGGCGAGCGCGTGGCAGTCAACCTGGCCGGGGTTTCCAGGGACCAGGTCGCCCGCGGCGATGTCCTTGCCGAGCCCGGATATATCCGCCCGACCTACATGCTGGACGCACGCGCGAGGATACTGCGCGACTGGGCTAAGCCCGTCCGGCGCGGCGCGCGCGTCAGGTTCCATCACGGGACGCGCGAGGTCCTTGCGCGCATCTACCCGCTCGACGGGCAGCAGCTGAAGCCGGGCGAATCCAAGGCGGTCCAGCTGAGGCTCGAGGAGCAGGTTGTCGTTGCTCCCGGCGACCGCTTCGTCATCAGAAGCTACTCGCCGGTGACGACGATCGGAGGCGGCGGCGTGATCGACTCGCACGCGTCCAAGCACAAGCTGAGCGACCCCACCGCGATCAAACAGTTCGAGGAGCTCGAGTCCGGCGACGCGGCCCGCATGACCCTCGTTCACCTCGACCGGGCGAAAAAGCCTGTCACTGACGCTTCGCTCGTTCTGGCGTCGGGTCTTCCGCCCGAGACCGTGCGCGAAGGACTCAAAGGCCTCCTCACAGAGGGGCGCACCGTCGCAGTCGGGGAAAAGAGCGCCCCGCTCTACATTTCGACCGCGAACTTCGAGGCGGTCAAAGGCGACATGCTGCAAGCCCTCGAGCGTTTCCACAAGGAGAAGCCACTGGCTGAAGGCATGGCGAAGGAGACGCTCAAGGCCCAGGTGCTCACGAGCTGGGATGCTCGCACGGCCGACGTCTTCATGGAAGCACTGGCCCACGATGGGGTCATCCAGATCGAAGGCAAGCTCGTGCGGCTTCCGGGGGCGAAAGCCGCCGTGACGTCGGACCAGCAGCGCCTTCTCGACGAAGTCATCGAACGGGTCAGGGTCAACCCGGTCTCGCCGCCGACAGTGAGCGAGCTCGCGACCGAGCTCGGACAGACGCGAAAAGCGCTTGGCGAACTGCTGGCTCTGGCCGAGGCGGACGGCCGCCTGCTACGCGTCTCCCCGGAGCTCTACTTCTCGCCGGAGGCGGTCTCGCAGATCGAGGCCAGGCTCCGCGAAAGCATGACCCCCGAGGGCATAACCGTCGGCGATTTCAGGAACGTGATAGGCACGAGCCGAAAGTACGCGCTGCCGCTGTTGGAGTACTTCGACAGGAACAGGATCACGGCGCGCGTCGGCGACGTTCGGAAGCTCAGGTAATCGTGTATGATGGATTTTCGACCGTCGGAGGTGGATCTGTCCTGGTGGGCGGCGCGGTCTTCAAAACCGTTGTGGCGTCTTGATCGGCGCTGGGTAAGTTCGATTCTTACGCACCTCCGCCACACAACAAGGGTGACGCCTAATGGGCCTTGATATATCTCTGCTTGAGACGTTCACACTGGTGGCCGACCTCGGCTCGTTCAGCGGCGCGGCCAGGCGCCTCGGGCTCACGCAGCCTGCCGTCTCTTTCCAGGTCAAAGCCCTGGAAAAAGAGCTCGGCGCCGACCTCATCGACCGCTCGCGCGGAAAGGTGCTGCTGACGCCCGCCGGCAGGACCGCCTACGCCCACGCGAAGAAAATCCTCTCGGACCGCGAAGAGATGATCGCGGACATCCCGAGGGTCACAGGTATCGTGGCGGGACAGCTGCGAATCGGCGCGAGCACCATCCCCGGCGAGTTCCTCCTGCCTACGGAGCTCGCGGAGTTCAAGCGCGACTACCCGCAGGTTACCATCTCGCTCGCAATCGGCGACTCTGTCCAGGTGATCGAGATGGTCAAGGGTGACAGGGTCGAGATCGGGTTCGTTGGAATGCATCCTGAAAGCGGGCTGTTGAAGAAGAGCTTCGCGCACGACAAGCTCGTCCTGGTGACCCCGCTCCACCACCCGCTCTCGGCGAAGAAGAAGGTGAAGCTCGGCGACCTGGCCGGCGAGAAGTGGGTGACACGCGCGAAATCGAGCGGCACGGGCAGCAGGGCTGAGTCGGCCTTGCGTGACGCCGGGGTCTCTTCGGACGACCTCGAGGTCGTGGCGGAGATGGGATCGACCCAGGCCGTCCTCTCCGCGGTCGCGGCCGGAATGGGAGTCGCGCTGGTCAGCGACCGCGCGGCGCACGAGCCCGCCCGCTGGGGAATGATCTCGATCGTCAAGCCCGACGGCGCGGAGCTTTCCAGAGAGTTCTTCGCCGTTTACGCGAGCGACCGGCCGCTGTCACTTGCCGCCGAGCAGTTCCTGAAAGCGGCCTGCGGTGCCTGACGCCCCAACCCGCCGGCACATCGTCTCGGTAAGCTCCTCCTCCAAGAAATCAGGAAAGAGCACTGTCGCGGCTTATCTCGTGAGAGAGCTCGCGCCGGTCAGCGCGTTGAAGGTCAGCAGCGGGAGCCACGCGCCGTCCCCCATCGTGACGGATGTGGACATCATTTCCCGGAAAGGCACGGACACGGGTTCTTTGATGAGGGCGGGAGCGGAAAAGGTCGTCTGGGTGAACGCGCCGCCGGGCATGCTGGCGGAAACGATCACCGAAGCCATCGGCCTGTTTCCCGCCGACGCGACGATAATCGTCGAGGGCAACAGCGCGCTCGAGCATCTCGACGTCAGCTTCTCGGTCTTCGTCATGACCGTTCCGTTCGAGGAGTTCAAGCCGTCGGCCGATAAGGCGCTCGCGCGGGCCGACCTGGTACTCGTCGACATGCGCTGGAAGCTCGCCGGTTCGAACGAGAGCTCGATCGAGACCACACTCTCGCAGCGTGCGCCCGGAGCGCGCGCCTTTTTCTTCGCCGACGAAGACGGCCTGGATGCCGCCTTGCGTGAGACGGCAGACCTTGCTCTGAGGAATCTGCGGCGCTCCTCGCAATGAAAAACGGGGCCCCAGAAGGAGCCCCGTTTATTTCGACGTTATATCCTCTTAGTCTTTCGCCTCACTTACGGCAACAGCCTTGACCGCGGGCTCAGATGCGACAACCGCCTTGATCGCGCCGAACCTCTTCCGCACGAAGAGCCGGTTCAAGAGCGGTGTCGCCAGGTTGCCCAGCAGGATCGAGTACGCTACCGCGCCGGTCGGCGCCGCGTACAGCCTGATCACCACGACCAGCACACCTATCAGCACTCCGTAGAGCAGCTGGGCCGTCTTGTTGTCAGGGCTGGTGACCCAGTCCGTCGCCATGAAGAACGATCCGAGCATGAGTCCGCCGACCAGTATCATGTAGAGGGGGTTTGCGCCCAGTATCGCACTGAGCACGAACACCGTTACGATGATCGCCGTCGGGATGTGCCACGTGATGCGTTTCCTGTATATCAGGTACGCCCCGCCCAGGAGGACCGCGAGGACTGACACCTCACCCATCGCTCCGCCCGCTTTGGCAAAGAAGAGCGCCCAGTAACCGGGCCGGAGGCCGTTGAGCGCCCCCGCCTTGATGAACGTCAGCGGGGTAGCCGAGGTCACTCCGGCTATGCTGCCCAGCGAATAATTGGCGTTCGCCAGAGCCCAGAACCTGGATATCAGCAGGAGCGACACGAACCCGAAGAGAGCCGGGTTGAACACGTTGAACCCGAGGCCTCCCATGAGCTCTTTGACCAGCGCCACGGCGATGATAACTCCGATCATCGCGTACCAGAACGGCACCGTCGGGGGCAACAGAAGTCCCACCAGGAGGCCGGTGACGATGGCGCTGAAATCGCCTATCGTCGGCTGGCGCTTCATGATCTTGCGCATGATGTATTCAGAGCCGATCGCGGCGACGACACAGGCACTGAGGTTCACAAGCGCGTAAAGCCTGAAGAACCCGATAGCAACAGCGATGACCGGGATGAGAGCTATCGCCACATCCCTCATTGCGTTGGACATCTGGTCCTTGTCCTTTAGGTGCGGCGAGGCCGACACCATGAACGAACTGTCTGCCATTTCAGTCTCGCCTCCTTTCAGCTTTTCTTTGCAGCGGCGGCGAGTTCCGCCTTTGATTTACGTACGTAGGCAACATGCTTGATGCGGGCCGGGCAGACAAACGAGCAGCAGCCGCACTCGAAGCAGTCCATCGCTCCGTACTTCTCTGCAAGGTCCCACTGACCGCGCCTAGCGTGTTTGACGATGAAGTTCGGCATCAGGAACATCGCGCAGGCGTCGAGGCACCTGTCGCACCCGACGCACTGCTGCTCGGGCGCTTCGTCCACCGCTTCTTCGGTGAAGACCAGCACTCCGCCCGTGCCTTTCTGCGTGAAAGCCGAGAGGTCTTTCTGGGCGAAGCCCGTCATCGGACCTCCCAGGATGACCTTACCCGTAGTCCCTACCATCCCGCCGCACTGTTCGATCACGTGCGAGATCGGGGTTCCGACCTTGACGCGGATGTTCCTCGGGTTCTTGATCCCCGAGCCCGAGACAGTCACAACGCGCTCAATCACCGGCTTGCCGTATGCCGCGGCGTCGTACATGGCAACCGCCGTCTGTACGTTCTGCACCAGCACACCGACCTCACTCGGCAGCTTCCCGGGAGGAACCCGACGGCCGAGTATCGCGTCGATCAGCATCTTTTCGGCTCCCTCGGGGTACTTGACCTCGAGCAGTACGACCTCGATGCCGCTTTCGCCATTGATCTTTGAGTTGAGCAAGTCCGCCGCGTCCATCTTGTTGGCCTCGACCCCGATGATGCCGCGCGGCGCGCCGACGGCCTTCATCATGAGCTTGAGGCCCGCCACCAGGTCCTCCGCCCTCTCGAGCATCAGCCTGTGGTCGCATGTCAGGAACGGCTCGCACTCGCATGCGTTGATTATGACCGTATCGATCGGCTTGTCCTTCGGGGGCGAGAGCTTCACGTAGCTTGGGAATGCCGCGCCGCCGAGCCCTACCAGGCCGGCCTCTTTGGCGATTTCCCTTATCTCGTCCCCTGACAGCCCGCTCACGTCACGCTTCTGGGTGAACTTCGCCGGCTGGTTCGGGTCGACCGAGATTACTACGCAGGTGACGTTCGCACCCACGAAGTTCTTTCGTTCCTCCACGGCCTTGACCGTACCGGCCACGCTCGAATGCACCGGAGCGGAGACGAACGCGTCGGTCGCGCCGATCTTCTGTCCAATCTCCACCCGGTCGCCGACGTTCACCAGCGGCTTGTTCGGCGCTCCCACATGCTGCTGCATCGGGATGATCACCTCAACAGGGAGGGATATGTCTTCAGTCGCCTTGCCGGCTGTGGCCTCCTTGTTGTACGGCGGGTGTATCCCGCCCCTGAATGTCTTGAGTTCCACCTGTCTCCCTCCTCTCTTATGTCTCCAGCTTGTATTTCTCTTCAAGTCCCTTGTTTCGTCCGGCTATGATCCGGTTGACAACCAGGGCTGCGACGACGCCGATCGCGGCGATTCCGCCGAACGGCTTGGCAATCGCCTTCCAGATCTCAACCGAGGCCGGGATCTTAGGATCAGCGGGAAGGCCGTAGCTGGCCGGGGGCGCAGTAAGCACGTACATGTAGCGCAGTCCATCCAGCTGGCTCTTCCCGTAGAGCTGGGCATCCTTGTGCCCATCAGCCTTGAGCTTGGCCACCCTGGCTTCCGCCTTGACCAGAAGCTCGGCACGGTTGCCGAACGAGAGCGTTCCAGGCGCGCACACCTTCACGCAGGCCGGGATATCGAAGCCCGGTTGGGCGTTCGACACCCTGTCCACGCACATGGTGCAGCGGTAAACGCCGCGTTTATTCTGGCTGTATCCGGGAACATCGAACGGGCAGGCGACCCTGCAGTAGTTGCATCCAATACATTTCTTGGGATTGGTCACAACCGATTTCAGGACCGAACCGTCCTTCAATGTCACTTCCTGGTGTGTAGTAGCGTTCGGCGGGCACACCGCGACGCAAGCCGCGTCGGTGCAGTGCATGCACTGGTATTTGGTGAACAACCACTGCATCTGACCGTTGAAGTGCTCGTTGAACAGGATACGCATCCAGGTCTTGGAACTCAGCGTCGGCGGGTTCTCGAAGGACCCCATGTTGGTCGTCTTGTCAAATGAGTTCTGATTCCATTGCTTGCAGGCGACCTGGCAGGCGCGGCAAGCGGTGCATTTACTCGTATCAACTAAGATCGCCTTCTCATTAGCCATGCCACATCACCTCCTATGCTTTCACGATGTCGACCAGGAACGCTTTGGATTCCGGGGTGGTCGTATTGCAGTCACCGATGTTCGGAGTGGTCTGGTTTCCGGCATAGTTCTTGCCGCCGGGACCGCCCGTGATGTAACCGATGAAACCGTAGTGATACGGCATGTTAACTACATCCGTGGGCTTTCCTTGCACCGTCAAGACCTGGATACGATCGGTCACCATCGCGACGCAGTTGACCTCGCCACGGATGCTCTTGACCGTCACCCATTCCCCGTTCTTGACTCCCTTGCGTTTGGCTAGATCCTTGGACATCTCAACGAACATGTTGGGCTGCATCTCGGCCAGCCACGGCATGTTGCGCGTCATCGTTCCCGACTGGAAGTGCTCACTCACGCGGGAGACGCCGCAGATGATCGGGTACTTCGGATCGCCGACGGTCGCCAGCTTGTCCATCTCGGAGCTCCATTTGATTACCACCGGACTGTTCTGGCTACCGTTCATCGCGTTGGTGAACTTGCTCTCCACCGGCTCGTAGTGCTCGGGGAAAGGTCCGTCATTCATTCCGCCCGCTGGAGCGAAGAACCATCCCAAGCCGAAGTTCAGCATGATGAACGGGTTCGCCGCGGATACGGCGGGAGGAACGGGGGGGCTGCCCGGCTTGGTTGCGTCGACGTAAGCGAAGTCGGGAACGTCAACCGTCACCCACTTGGTTCCATCCCATTTGACCAGGTTCTTCTCGGGTACCCAGGGCTGACCAGCGGGGTCCGCGGAGCAGCGGTTGTACACGACTCGCCGGTTGACCGGCCAGCACCATGCCCACCCCGGGTAGATCGCGACGTTGCCCTTGTCCTCGTTGTTGGTCCGCTTGGCAAGGTTCCCGCCGGTCTTCGCGAAGCTTGCGACCGCCGCGGCCTTCTTGGCGGGATCGGGGTCCGCAATACCGGGGTAGTCGGCCTGATCGGGATATACGCCCGAGTACACCCAGTTGCCGCAAGCGGTTGAGCCGTCGGCAGCCAGGACCGTGAAGTTCTTGAGCCTCTTCTTGCTGGCCCAGTTGAAGCCGTTCATCTCGGCCAGGACCTGCTCGAGGTCCACCTTGTCACCGTACGGCCAGTACAGGTTGATCACGCCTTCGCGGTTGGGCGCCTGCGCATCGGCCTTGTAGAGCTCGACCAGTTTCTTCTGGATCGCGCTCATGATGTCACCATCAGGCCATGCGTTGCCCTTAGGCTCCGCTGTCTTATAGAACCACTGGACGACGCGCCCAGTGTTGGCGAAGGTCCCCGCGTACTCACCGTTCGCTGCCGCCGGGAGCGAGAAAACCTCAGTCTTGATCGCACTGGGATTCGCGCCGGGCCGCCTCCAGAAGTTCGGGGTCTCCGTATCGAATATCTCCGACACGACCATCCAATCGAGTTTATCCATGGCCGCGCACTCCATATCGGAGTTCGGGCCGCCGACCGCGGGGTTCTGCCCGATCACGAACAGCCCCTTCAGCGTACCCGCGAACATGGCCTCGAACAGCGCGATGTGCGTGTAGTTGACGCCGTCCTTGACCCTCGGGAACCAGACGTAACCGAACTGGTTCGCAGCCGTCGCGGCGTCGCCGTACATCGCCTTGAAGTAACTCGCCATGAACTTGGGCGTGTTGCTCCAGTAGGCCGTTCCGACCGCCTTGAGCCTCGCCTGGTTGTATGCATCCAGCGTGGGGTTCTTAGCGCTGTTGGGCATCGGGTTGTAACCGGTCAGCAAATGCGACAGGAGGCCCTGGTCGGTCGAGCCCTGTACGTTTGCGCAGCCTCTCAAGGCCGCGATGCCCCCGCCGGGCACTCCGACGTTGCCCAGGATGAGCTGCAGCATCGCGAAGGTACGGATGTTCTGCGACCCGTAGCTGTGCTGCGTGAGCCCCATGGCATAAAGGAGGACGCCGCTCTTGCCGCGCTGGTAGGTCGAGCAATAGGCCTTGGCTATCTCCTCGAACTTCGCCTTGGGAATGCCGCAGATGTTCTCTACAGCCTCAGGCGTGTAGCGGCTGTAATGCTTGAGCATCAGCTGCCATACGGTCTGCGGGTTCTGCAGGGTCGGGTCCTTCAGCGGCTTGCCGTCCGGCCCCATCTGGTAAGCCCAGGTCGTCGAGTCGTACTTTGTCTTCTTCTTGCCCGTCTTCGGGTCCACGGTCTCTTTGAAACCAGAGAACTGGCCCGTCTTCGGGTCGAAGCTGTATTTCGGGTCTATCAGGAATGCCGCGTGCGTGTAGTTGTTCACGAAATCCCAGTTGACCATGTTGTTCTTTACCGCGTAGGTGATCAGCGCTCCGAAGAACACGATGTCCGTGCCCGGCCTCGTCTGCGCAAAGATGTTGGCCTTTGCCGCGGTACGCGTAAAGCGGGGATCGACAACAATCAGCGTAGCGGGATCTTTTTCCCGGTTCATTGCCTGTTCGATCCACTTGAACGTGATCGGATGGTTTTCAGCTGCGTTGGATCCACAGACCATGAAGGCATCGCTCATCTTCATGTCCTGGACCTGATTGGTCATGACTCCTCGTCCGTACGTGTTCCCCAAACTGGAGACACTGGGACCGTGTCACAAACGGGCGTGGTGCTCGATGTACACCACGCCGAGAGAACGGAAGAGCTTCTGGTAGAGGTATGCGCCCTCGTTTGAAAGCTCTGCGCTCCCGAGAGTTCCAATAGCCTCGGTGCGGTTGGCCGGGACCTTCGCCCCTGTGGGTTTGCCGTCGGCACCGATGATGTCGTCTTCTTTGATCCAGGCGGCGTCCCTGGTGGCCTTGATCTTCTTTGCGATCCTGGTGATCGCGTCGTCCCAGGTGATCTCGGTCCAGCCCGAAGCGCCGGGTGCGCGGTAGCGTGGCTTTAGCAGCCTCTCCTGGTTCACCTTGCCATCGACGTAAGACTTCTGGATGAGCGCGGCGCCCTTGCTGCAGAGCGTCCCGAAGTTGATGGCACAGTCAGGGTTGCCTTCAACGTTCACGACGTGGGCCTTGCCCTCTCTCAACTCGGTGGCTACGAGAGTCCCGCAGCCCACCGCACAGAAGGAGCACACGCCCGAAGTCTCTTTGGCCTTGATGATTCGAAGAGGTGCTTTTACCGCGCGCGTCGGCATCTTGAAGCCAAGATTTACCAGAGCTGCAGCACTGAGACCAGTGCCTGACAACTTCAGGAAATCTCTACGCGTAAGTTCCATGTCCCCCCTCACTTTCAATTACATGTCCTTCACAAATCACTGACAGAGACTGTCAGTCATCACTGAAAAGGTTACAATCCACCCCCTTCAAGGCTTCTTCTATTCCAGTGAATTGACTATAAACAACAAATATCATTTGCATTTTTAATTGTGGCCTGACGCCGGAATCAGGTTCTCCTGCTTGGCTCCGATGTCCAAATACGCTGTGACGATGTTCTCAAGCGGCAACATCAGATTCTCGTCCCCGTCGCGCGCATCAATCGTCTTCACATATTTTCTGCAAGACTTGCAATAGTTAGCGCGCCTCGACTTATCCCCCTCGAGGTAAAGGAATTCAAGCGACCCCTGCTCCGATTTGTCGCAGAAGGGGCATCCAGTCCTCTGCAGGTTCCAAGACGTGTGGCATAACGAACACTCCACAACCCAGAGTCCGTCATCCTGACGGTACTTTCCAAAAAGTGGAGCACCACCGCAGACAGGGCAATAGCCTCTCTGCCATAAGGACTGATCCATACCACCCGCCAGAATCCTACCACAAACCCGGTAGAATGGCGCAAGCCCTTCCCATAACAAATCCCGAAGCAGTTCCAGGTCCTCCTTGGAGGCCTTTCCGGATGGCTTGAAACCGAGGTCATTTCCCGCAAGCACGGAGTTTCTGGTCTGATCAACACGCTCGTCGCTGAGACCTTCCCAGGCGAGCAATTCCTCTGCGAGCTTGAACCCGCCGGGAGTGTTTCCACCCACCGTGTGACAGATTTCCGCCATCACCCGCCTGTAGGCAGGGCCGTCGATCGCGAGCGCCAGTGGGTCAAGGAGGGGCTCCCCGGAGCTGAGCCTCGACTCGCGCTCTTGGTCGCTGAGCGGCTCGAGAGGACAGCTCAGGCCAGCGAGGGCCTCCTGCTGGACTTCCATTATCGCGCCGTACAGACGGAGCGCGTCGGCGTAGTCGGGGTAGTTCGCGGCGTATTCCTCCACCGCCTGCCTGACGGCTTCGACGCCCGGGTCGACTGTCTCAATGATCATTTTCAGCTCCTCTGGAGTCGTTCAGGTGTTCATGAAGCCGCGTTGAAGCACGGCTCGGTAGTACAAACGGATTCTACAGGACTGTCAACTTTCCGCGCCCGCGGCTTCAGCCTCCAGAGCCGCGGCGGCGGCTCTTCGTTTTCGGGTTGTCAGACGGGCGAGCACAATGCTCAAGGCATAGAGGATCGACATGGGAATGGCTACGAGCGTCATCGTGACCGGGCTCCAGTCAGGGGTTATGACGGAGGCGACGATCAGTATGATCAGGACCGCCCAGCGCCACTGCTTTGTCAGTTGCTCGGGTGTCACGACGCCGAGGGCGACCAGGAACCATATGAAGACCGGGGTCTCGAAGCTTATGCCCAGGCCTATCATGAACCAGCCCATGAAAGTCACATACTGGCTCGCCGAAATGACGGGCTTCATCTGCGTCCCCGCCACGTTGAACAGCCACCTGATGCCGGGGGGCATGATGACCCTGTAGCCGAAGATGACACCGATGATGAAGAAGGCGCATATCATTACCATCACTATGATGGTGTACCTGCGCTCCTTCTGCTTGAGCGCGGGTGAGACGAAGGAGAGCAGCTCGAAGAGGATGACCGGCATGGCCAGCAGCACGCCGCCGAACATGGCAAGCTTGAACTTGACCATGAACGGTTCCATCGGTCCCATGTAGTTTAGCGTGACGCCGCCGGCTGGGCCCTTAAGTACCGAAAGGATGTCCCACGCGAAGATCCAGGCGACAGCGAACGACACGACAAGGGCGATCGCACAGACGATTATCCTGCGGCGGAGCTCCTCCAGGTGGTGGAGGTAGCCCATTGCACCAGACGCCAATTAAACTCCTGTTCGGAGCCTACTCCTTGGCCTCAGGAGCAGGGCTCGATGCGTCAAGGCTCTTCGTGACTTCTTCCTGAACCTTGTCGGTCGAGTCCCGGAAAGCGCGCAAGGCCTGACCGACCGACTGGCCCACCTTCGGAAGGCGGGAAGGCCCGAAGATCACAAGCGCGATGATCAGTATGACGATCAGTTCTGTTGGTCCCAGTCCAAACATCTAAGAACCCCTTTTTTGAGATCGACGGGACATCTTGAACCTCTGATGTTAAGGATGTATTCCCGCAGTGTCAATGACACTTGATCGTGTCTGCTTTACTCATCGGGATGACGGATCAAGCCCGGCGATAGACGAAATCGGCGAGCTGCTTGAGGTTCCTGCACTCTGTGACGGCGTCGCAGTAGGGCTCGTATGAACCGATGATGCTGTCGCCCGTGTCCCATCTGTCGGCGGCCTCGGGGTTGAGCCAGTAGACCTTCCGCGCCTTCTCGGCGATGCGGGCGAGGGCGTCCGCCCTCGGGTCGCGCGCATTGTTGCGGGCATCGGACAGTATGAGGACCGTGGCACGGGGCCCGAGCCCGGCCGCCTCCTCACGCTCGAACATGTCGAGCGCGCGCCCGACGTCGCTGTGGCCGTCGCCGTCTACCACTGTCGCCTCGCGGTAGACCTGGTCCATGGCCTCGTCCACGTCGAAGCGGTCGAAGCAGGACGTGACCTCGTCGATCCGGTCGATGAAGACGAAGCTCCTGACCGCCTTGAACTGCTGGTGGAGGCTGTAGACGAGCTGGAGCGTGAACGTGCTGAAAGTGCGCACCGAGCCCGATACGTCGCAGAGTATCCAGATCTCCGGCTTGGAAGGGACCCGCCTCCTGTACTTCACGTCCAGGGGCACTCCACCGGTGGATATGCTGTGCCGGAGCGTGTTTCGGATATCCACCTTGCCCCGCCTGCCCGCGCTGTTTCGCCTGGCGATCCTCGCGGCGAGCTTTCTCGCCAGCGCCGGCAGGACCCTTCTCATCTCCTCGACCTGCTTGAGTGAAGCGTTGAGGAACTCGACCTCCTCGGGGCGCGTGGGAAGCCTGTCCCTGCGGCGGGCCGCCTCCGGCCCGCGCTCCAGCGCCAGCAGCCTTCGCACCTCACGCTCGAACGCACGCCTGAAGATCTCTGCGCGCTCCCTGATCTCCTCGGCTGCCAGCACCGGTGGCACGTCAGGGCCCATCTCGCCCTCGGTCGCGCGGCGCTCGAGCTCCGAGGCCA
>Ga0209747_1000272_pt1 | contig 28156 bp, 24 predicted proteins | sample BarGraNGADG00311_FD_184498 | JGI IMG/M metagenome (GOLD analysis project Ga0209747, IMG submission 184498) | Arctic peat soil microbial communities from Barrow, Alaska - Barrow Graham LP Ref core NGADG0011-311 (SPAdes) (version 2) | ecosystem: Environmental > Terrestrial > Soil > Wetlands > Peat...
TGGTCCTTCTGGACCGCGACGTTGACCTTCTTGTCGACGCCTTTGATGAACTTGGTGATCTCGCGCGCCTTGTCGGTGTCAATCCCCTGCAGGACCTTGGCCTCGCGCTTGACCGTGCCCTTGGGGCCCGGCTGGACGGCGCCCCACGATATCGCCTTCAGCGGCACTTCCCGCCTTGTCAGTCTCGCTTCCATCACGTCGATCATCGAATGGAGGTGGAACTCGTCGGCAGAGAAAACGGTTATTGTGTCCGGCGCGCTCTCGATGCGCGACCCCGTGCCCTTGAAGTCGAACCTGTTATCGATCTCCTTGCGCGCCTGGTTGAGCGCGTTGTCCAGCTCGGGGAGGTCGACCTTGCTCACAATGTCGAACGAGTTGTCTGTTGCAGCCATGTCAATCCTCGTGGAGCTTGAAGTCGTCGACGAGCCGTTTCATCTCTATCGACAGCCGGGCGAGTTCCTGTATCGAAGCGCGCATCTCTTCCATCGACGCAGTCTGCTCGTTGGCCGCGGCCGACGCTTCCTGAGTGCCGGCGGCCGCCTGCTCAGCGATCGCGGCGATGTCGTGCGAGGCCTTGACCACGCGGTCCGAGCCTTCACGCTGCGCCTCCGTGGCCCTGTAGACCGTCTCGGCGCCGCCCGCGATGTCCTCGACGATCTGCGCGACGTGTGTCAGCGCGTCGAGGGTGGACTGTATCACCTCTATCGAGCTCCCGATTATCTCTTTGCTGTTGTCCACAGCCTTGAGGGCGCGGGTCGTCTCGTTCTCGGTGTCCCTGATCATCTTCGATATCTGGTCAGCTGCCTTCCGGCTGCTCTCCGCGAGGCTGCGGACTTCCTCGGCCACGACCGCGAATCCCCGGCCGTGCTCCCCGGCGCGGCTCGCCTCGATTGCGGCGTTAAGCGCGAGCATGTTCGTCTGCTCGGAGATGTTGGTTATGACGTCGACGATGAGGCCGATCTGCATGGACCTGTCACCTAGACCCTGCATTATGTCGGTGACGCTGTCCATCGCCTGCTTCATCTCGTTCATCTTGGTGGCGGCCTGCTCGGCGTTGATCGAGCCGGCGCGGGCGATCTCGTTCGCCACCCTTCCAGTCTCCGCTGACCCCTTCGCGGCTTCCGCGACGCTCGAAGCCATGTCGGCGATCTCGTTGATGATCTCCGAGGTCTCCTCGACTGCGCGGGCCTGCGACTCGGCGCCCTTGGAGATCTGCTCGACCGTCGAGGACACTTCCTCCGCTGAGGCCATGACCTCCTCGGATGAGGCGGCCAGTTCTTCGGCGGTCGCGCTCACGAGGGTCGACGCTTCGCGCAGCTTCTCGAGTATCACCCGAAGGCCGTCCACCATGGCGTTCTCCGCGACCACTAGCTTTCCGATGACGTCGTTCGAGCGACGGTCAAGGTGCGTGGTGAGGTCGCCCTCGGCGACCGAATGCGAGAAATCGATGACCGGGTTCAGGGCCGAGTTAAAAGCCCTCTGGATGAACCAGACGTAGATGGTCTCCCCCATCAGGACCACGACCAGCAGCAGGACGGACACGTATGTCAGACCCGTCGAGGAGAGGTCGGTGAAGGCTACCAGAAGGGGTATCACGATGACGAGCGATATGGCGCCGTGGAGTATGCCTATGAGCACAGTCTTCCACTTTATGCTGAGGTTTTTGATCAAAGCTGGTCCGTTCCGCGAATGTCAGCCGCCAATGTTCCTGATCTTCTCCGCCACGTCGGTTCCCGTCTCTTTTCCCGAGAAGAACGAGACCGATTTTTCGATGTGGGTGGCAAGGTCGGGCAGCTGGGCGGCCGTCAGTGTGTCAGGCGTGGTTCCAATGAGCTCGCAGTTCTTCTTGACCGTGGCCTTGGCGATAAAATCACCGACGGCAGAGGCCAGAATCTTCTCGACCTGTTGGGCCAGAGGATTGGCCAATTCGAACCTCCTGTCTCACTCCACCACTGCAACCTGAAACTCCCGCTGCCGCGCACGGCTGAATGACGGCTTTACATTACCAATACGGGGAATAATGTGCAACAGACGCTTAATGTTTCTGTCGCTCTTTCCAGGAGTCGAACTCCTCGGGGGTGAGTAGCACTTTTCGCGACTTGCTGCCTTCGTGGGGGCCCACGATGCCGAGCTGCGAGAGCTCGACGATGATGCGCCTGGCTCGCGCGTAGCCGACCCTCAGGTGGGTCTGCAGCATGGATGCGGAGGCCTCTCCGGCGAACACCACGTACTCTGCAGCCTCGTCGAGAAGAGGGTCACGGTCGGTGAACTCGGTCTTGATCTCCGAGGCCACCTTGCCGAGGTCGATGGTGGTCTTCTCCTCCACCCGCTGTTCGCGTATGTAGCCCGTGAGGAACTCGATCTCCTTCTGCTGGATAAGGGCGCCCTGGACCCGCTCCGGCTGAGGGATGTTGCCCGGGTCGAGAAGCATGTCCCCTTTGCCGAGCAGCTTCTCGGCGCCCTTTGTGCTGAGGATGGTACGCGAATCGGTGTGGCTCGCGACCTGGAAAGCTATGCGGGCGGTGATGTTGTTCTTGATGACCCCGGTGATGACGTCCACCGACGGGCGCTGGGTGGCTATTATCAGGTGGATGCCGACCGCCCTCGCCTTCGCTGTCAGCCGGCTGATCGAGCTCTCGACCTCGCGCCGGGCGACTATCATCAGGTCGCCGAGCTCGTCTATCACCACGACTATCTTGGGGAGAGGATCCAGCTCCTTGTCCTGTTCCGCGATCGCGTTATACTCGTCGATGTGCACGACGCGCTGCTTCTGCAGCACCTGGTAGCGCCTGTCCATCTCCCGCACCGCCCAGAGAAGCGCCTTGGCTGCCGGCTCCGGCTCGTTGATGACATCGCAGAGCAGATGAGGCAGCCCGCTGTACCAGGTGAACTCCACGTACTTGGGGTCGATCATGATTAACTTCAACTGGTCGGGCCTGCACCTCATCAGAAGGCAGGAAATGAGGCAGTTGATGCAGCACGACTTGCCGGCGCCGGTGGAGCCGGCAAGCAGGAGGTGTGGGAGCTGCGCGAGGTCCAGGACGACAGGCTCCCCGAACATGTCTTTGCCCACGGCCATGGTCAGGAGGTTGTGCGGCGCTACCGGGCCGAGCGATTCGATTATGTCTCCGAGCAGGACAGAGTCCCGTATGTGGTTCGGCACCTCGATGCCGATGGCCTGGCGCCCGGGAATGGGAGAGTAGATGCGGATGTCCGGGGAGCCCAGGGCGTATGCGATGTCCTGCTCCAGCTCGGTCACGCGCTTGACCTTCTCGCCGGTCCCGACCTCGACCTCGAACAGAGAAACGGTCGGACCTGGTGAGACCTTGTTCACCCTTGCGTCGACGTCCATGCTCTGAAGCGTGTGCTCGATCGCGAGCTTACGCTCATCGTTCGTCTGCTTTGAGAAAGCTTTGTTGTGGCTCTTGTTCAGTATCGAGGAAGGCGGCAGCTTGTACTTGCCGGTCCTGGGCTTTGTGACCTGTATGGCGAGCTGGCCACCGTTCTCTTCCTGGACGGGCATCGCAGGAGACGGCTTCGACGGATAGACCTTAGCCTGGCCGGTTTTCACAGGTCTGGAGGCCGCGGAAGGGGCTTCGCCGGTTACCTCCCCCACCGGGGCCAGGGCCACGGCGGGCGTGATGCCCGCGCCCTTCAACCGGCGCCAGCCGGAGATGATCTGTTCCTCGAAAGCAACCACGATGCCTGCTAGCAACGCCGCCACTGCGAAGATGTAAGCCCCCACCTGCCCGATCAGCCTGCACAGCGGCCAGGCTATTGCCGCACCGACGAGGCCTCCCCCGCCGTAGAGCTCTGCCGAGGAGAACATCGCGTCCGTCGGCTTGGGTATCTGGAGAAGTGTCAGAAGCGCGACGCACATGATGGCGGCCCCAGCCGCCAGGAGGCCGATCCTCACGTTGGGCCGCGTGACGCCCAGTAACGCGATTACCGAGGCGGCCATGAAGGCGAACGGGACCGCGAACCTGCCGACTCCCAGCAGCCAGGCGAGCCCGGTGCGTACGCCGCGGCCGACGGGCCCGACGCTCGAGGGAGCGAAGATGCAAAGGAAAGTGAAGAAGGCGAGGGCCAAGAAGCAGACACCGTATAACGCCCTCCTCCGGCCGGGCGTAAGGCGAGCTTCGGCCTGCTCTTCGGGAGCTTTCTTGCCGGCGTCGTCCGCACGGGTACCCGATACTGCTTTCACGGGCGCTTTGCTCCTCTGTACGCCCTGCGAAGGCTTTTTCTGAATCTGCGCTTTTGCCAACAGGCGAGCCTTCCCTGAAACTCGATGTTCCTACATAACAAGTATTCTTTTCAGGAATATTTGCACCTTTGGGGTGCGGGATGAGGCTGCTGCAGCGAGCCTGGAGCTCAGAGGCTGCCGTCGATGAACATGTCGAGGACCGGCTCGAGGCCCAGCGTGAGCCCCGGGAGCCTCTCGACCGACTTGATGGCCATCATGACGCCTGGCATGAAGCAGCTTCTGTCTGTGGTGTCGTGGCGGATTGAAAGTGTCTGGCCCGGCGCGCCGAATATGATCTCCTGGTTCGCGACGAGGCCGTCGAGCCTGACGCTGTGGATGCGGACCGGCCCCACTCCGCCGCCCCGGGCACCCTCCACCTCTCGTGAGACGGTGCCGGGCACCTCGGACGCCTTCATGACCTCTTCGATCGCGCGGGCTGTGGCAATGGCCGTGCCGCTCGGTGAATCCTTCTTGCCCCTGTGGTGGAGCTCTATGATCTCGCACTGGTCGAACGCGCCCGCCGCCACCTTTGCGAGCCGCATCATCATCACGGCTCCGATCGCGAAGTTTGGGGCGATTATGACGTTGGCCTTAGAGGACTCTGCCTTGGCTTTGATCTCGGCGAGGCTTGCCGACGGGATGCCCGTCGTCCCTACGACGGCGCTAATCCCGGAATCCAGGGCCCACATGATGTTCGGGACCGCGGCGGCCGCCTGGGTGAAGTCCACGACGACGTTGACGCCCAGCCCCTCCAGGCAGTCGAGCTCTCCCTCGACCAAGAAGCCGCAACCCTCGAACTCACCTGCGGCAAGCGGGTCGACGCCCGCTACGAGCTCGAGCTCGGGATCGGCCTCGACGGCTCTCATCACTTCCATGCCCATCTTCCCCAGCGCGCCCAGCACCGCCACCTTCTGCATCAGGACCTCCAGTTCAGAGCCTGCCCGACAGCGCCAGGTCCCCTTCATCGAATGGGCCAATGACAGCGAAGCTGGGGTCGACTGCGCCCCATGTCTCCTCGAACACCCGGTGGATGTCATCCATCGTGACCGCCGCGACGCGGTCCACCATGTCCTGGACGCTGAGGTGCTCGCCGTCTGACAGCTCAGCCTTGGCGATGCGGTTCATCCTGTTGCCGCTGTCCTCGTTACCTATCCACAAGGAGCCTTTGAGGTGGTTCTTCGACCGCTCCAGCTCCTCGGCCGTGAACCCGGAATCGCGCACCTTGATGAGCTCTTCCTCTATGAGCCCGATGACCTGGACGGCCTGCTTGGGGTGCGTTCCCGCGTAGATCCCGACCATGCCCATCCCCAGAAACAGGCCCGTGTAGGAGTATATGGAATAGACCAGGCCGAGCTGCTCGCGCACCCGCTGGAAGAGCCTCGAGCTCATGCTGCCGCCGAGGATGTTGTCCATTACCGACAGTGCGAACCTGTCGGGGTGGCGGCGGGGAAGGCCCTTGCCTCCAAGGGTGATGTGCGCCTGCTCGGTCTCTTTCTTGACGATGACGCTGTTCGTGAGCGGTGTCTCGAGCGCGCCGGAACGGTCCGCTGGCACGCCCGCGGGGAGGTCGTCCATGTAATTCTCCACGAGCTCGCACATGAGGTCGTGATCCACCGAGCCGGCCGCCGATACGACGATCCTCGATGCGACGTATCGCTCGCAGCAGAACTCGAACATGAAGTCCCGGTCCACCGTCCGTATCAGGTTGGACTCCCCGAGCACGCTGTGTCCTATCGGGTGGTCGCCCCAGAGCGCGTCGGCCAGGTAGTCGTGCACGAGCTCGTCAGGCGAGTCGTTGTGCATGTTGATCTCTTCGAGCACGACCTGGCGCTCCGAATCGAGCTCCTTGGGATCGATGACGGAGTGCCTTGCCATGTCCATGATGACCTCGGTCGCCCTCGGGAGGTGCTCCTCGAGCATCCGCGAGTAGATCGATGTGTGCTCGCGACCGGTGGCGGCGTTGATGTCGGCCCCCATGTGGTCGAAGGTCTGCGCGATCTGAAGGGCGTTCATCGTCGGGGTCCCCTTGAAGAGCATATGCTCCAGGAAATGGGATAGCCCGTACTGCCCGGGGGATTCGTCCCTCGACCCCGCATTTATCCAGACGCCGAGCGATATCGAGCGGACTTCAGGGACGCGCTCGGTCAGGACACGAATGCCTGACTCGAGCTTTGTCCTCTTGAAGGTTGATGGCGCCATCCGCGATCACTTTTCGGTCGGTTGCAGGTTGATCGCGCGCAGGTTGATCCGGCCCAGGTTGTCGACCGCCTCGACCTCGACCTCGACCTTATCGCCCACGTTGACCACGTCCTCCACCCTGTCGATCCGGGTCTTCGACAGCTTGGATATGTGGATCAGGCCGTCCTTGCCCGGCGCGAGCTCGATGAACGCGCCGAAGTTCGTCGTCTTGACGACGGTCCCCGTGAAGCGGTCTCCCACCTCGGGGTCCTTCGCGATGCGCTCTATGTCGCGCTGCACGTTCTTGACCTTTTCGGAGTCGCGCCCGAACACGAACACGCGGCCGTCGTTCTCCACGTCGATCTCGACGTCGTACTTCTCGATCAGCCCGCGGATGTTCTTTCCACCGGGGCCGATGAGCTCGCCGATCTTCTCGACCGGGATCTGAAGCTGCAGCATCCTCGGGGCGTTCTCGTTGACCTCGCTCCGGGGCTCGGGGATGGCCTCCGTCATGGCTTTGATGATGAAGGACCTGCCCTGCCTCGCCTGCTCCATGGCGGCCTCCATGATCTCGTAGGAGAGCCCTGAGCACTTGATGTCCATCTGTAGCGCGGTGATGCCTTCCTTGCTGCCGGCTACCTTGAAGTCCATGTCGCCCGCAGAGTCCTCGAGACCCTGTATGTCCGAGAGGATGGTGAAGTTCTCACCTTCGATGACAAGGCCCATCGCTATGCCGCCGACGTGGGCGTTGCCCTTCAGGGGGACTCCCGCGTCCATGAGCGCCATGCTGCTCGCGCAGGTGGAGCCCATCGATGAGGAGCCGTTCGACTCCAGCACCTCTGACACCAGCCTGATCGTGTAGGGGAACTCGTCCTCGTTCGGTATGACCGGCTGTAGCGCGCGCTCCGCGAGGGCGCCGTGACCTATCTCGCGCCTCTTCGGGCCGCGCAGCGGACGCGCCTCGCCCGTCGAGAACGGTGGGAAGTTGTAGTGGTGTATGAACCGCTTGTACTCCTGAACACCGAGGTCGTCCAGGATCTGCTTCTCACCGTGCGCGCCAAGTGTCGCGATAGTGAGGACCTGGGTCTCTCCGCGGGTGAACAGGCCTGAGCCGTGCGTCTTGGGCAGGAGGCCGACTTCCGTCGTGAGCTTGCGGATCTGGAACGACTTGCGGCCGTCGGGCCTCAGGTTCAGCTCCGTTATCTGCTTGCGCAGGAGCTTGTACTCGAGCGCATCGAGGGTCCGCTTGACCATGTGCTCCAGGCCCGCGAACTTCTCCATGTACGGCTGGCCCAGGGCCTTGCGCGTGTCTTTCCTGCTCAGCGACCTCTGTGCTTTCCTCAGGCCCTCGACAGACGAGTCGAGTAGCGACTTGCGCATCTGCTCTTCGATCTCAGGCTCGATCTCGCTCGCCACCCTGTGGTAGAGGAGCTCGCCGCCCGCGGTCCTCGAGCATATCCCCACTATCTTTCGCACTTCGTCGGGGAAATGGCTGTTGGCATCGACGAGGATCTGCTTGAACGCTTCGTTCTGCGCCTCTATGGCCTCGTGATCGCCGGCCTTGTGTGCGTTGACCAGTTTGTCGGCAACGTCCTTGTACTTCGGCTCGAGGTACGCCTTGATCTCGTTGATGATGTCGTCCTTGGGTCGCCTGCCCGCTTCCCTGCGCGCCTCGGCGTCCACCAGGTCGATCATGTCTATCAGTTCCCGGATCGCCGCGTGGGCCACTTTGAGCCCTTCGACTATCTCTGTCTCGCTGACCTCGTTCGCGCCGGCCTCGACCATGAGGATCGACTCGCGGTTCCCTGCCACAACGAGGTTCATCGTAGAGTCGGGCCACTGCTGGAAGGTCGGGTTGACGACCCACTCGCCTTCGACCTTGCCGATACGGACGCCCGCAAGGGGCCCGTTGAACGGTATGTTGGACAGCTGCAGCGCGCATGCCGCGCCGACTATCCCGAGCATGTCCGGCGGGTTGATCTGGTCGGTTGAGAGTACGCTTACAACGACCTGCACGTCGTTGCGAAACTCCTTGCTGAAGTTCGGCCGCAGCGTGCGGTCTATTATCCGGGCGGTCAAGGTCGCCATGTCGGTCGGCCTGCCTTCTCTGCGGAAGAAGCTTCCGGGGATCTTTCCCGCGGCGTAGAGCTTCTCTTCAACGTCCACCGTCAGGGGCATGAAATCCACCGGGCGCACATCGTCCGATGCGACGACGGTCGCGAGTATGGATGTCCCCTCACATGTCACCAGCGCAGCGCCGTCGGCCTGCTTGGCCATCTTCCCGGTCTCGATCTCGATCTTCTTGCCGAATATCTCGATCTCTTTAGATACTAATCCCATAATAAAAAGAGCCTCCTTAGCCCTAGCTCCATAACACGAAACCCATATGAACTTGTGTTTTTTTCAAGAACGGATTGGTTGGGAATCATGCTACCGCGCACCTGCGCGTCTTCTCTGTCTTATCTCCTCAGTCCCAGCCTCTTGATGAGAGTACGGTACCTCTCAACGTCCTCTTTCTTCAGATAGTTAAGCAATCTCCTCCTCTGTCCCACCTTCATCAGCAGACCTCTGCGTGAGTGGTGGTCTTTCTTGTGCTCCTTCATGTGCTCGGTCAGGTCGTTTATCTCGCGAGTGAGCAGCGCCACCTGGACCTCCGTCGAACCGGTGTCCGTCTCGTGCGCCTTGTACTCGTCGATAATCTTCTTGCGCTCAACTTTATCCAGCATTCATTTCTCCCGTTTCAAACCTTGATTAACGGCAATATACCATAAAACGCGCGATATGTAACTCGAATGGCATCGCCGACAACGCCTTTAGTCGCCTTTCGAAAGCAGCGCCCTTGCCTTTCGCACGTCTTTCTTTATCTGGTTGACCAGCTCTTCTTCCCCTGCGAAAGCGATCTCCTCGCGCAGCCTGTGATGGAACTCGATCTCGAGAGATTCTCCGTAGATGTTCTCCTCGAAATCGATCAGAAAGACCTCCAGGGCGACCTCGTGGTCGTGGAAGGTGGGGTTGCTGCCGATGTTGATCGCGCAGAAGTACTTCCTGTCGGTGAGGATCGCCTTTCCCGCGTATACCCCGTCGGGAGGCCCGCAGAAGTCGCGGTCCAGGGAAAGGTTGGCGGTCGGAAACCCGAGGCGTTTGCCCCTCGAGTGCCCTGACACGACCCTGCCCCCGACAGTGTATGGCCTTCCCAGTCCGATGCAGACCTCGTGCATCCGCCCCTCGACGATGAGGCCCCTGACGAGCGTGCTCGAGAGCTGCCCGAGCTCGACGCCCACGAGAGGCACCACGTCGACGGTGAAGCCCAGCCTCCTGCCCTCGGATGCGAGGGTCCTCACGTCTCCGGCTCCCCCACGCCCGAAGTGGAAGTTCTCGCCTACGCACACGCGCTTCGCGCCGAGGTGCCCGCAGAGCACTTTCTCACAGAATTCCGTGGGCGTGAGCGACGCGAAGTTCCGGCTGAAGTTGACCGAGATCGTGAAGTCGAGGCCCAGGGAAGCAAGGATCTCTATCTTCGACTGCGGGGAGGTTATGACGCAGGGAGACTCACCGCAGACGATCTCGCGCGGGTTGCGCTCGAAGGTGAGCGCCACGCTCGAGATCTTGCGCTTCCCAGCCTCCTTGACGCACTCCGCGATTATCGCCTGGTGCCCCCGGTGCACGCCGTCGAACACGCCTATTGTCACAACCGACGACGTGGCGTACTTCTGAAAGTCCCTGGTGTGCTCAAGCAGCTTCATCGGCTGTGCCTCCGGGGTGGGGCCGCACGACCCGCACCGCCCTTGCGGCGATCCCCTCGTCGTCTACTCTTGGCGGCCCGTAGAGGGCGACGAGAGTCCCGCCCTCGTCCATGACCCTGAAAGTGGCGCCCTGCTCAGGGACCTCGAATGACCCCACCGGTATGGGCTTTCCCATCGACACGGCCGTCGCCAGCTCATCGCCGACCTGCGCGGACGGCATCTCACGCGTGGCGTCCTCAAGCGAGATCAGGCTCTCGCCCACGCTGGAGCACTCGAGCTCCTCGAGCGTGATCGACGAAGCGATGTCGAACGCCCCCGAGGCTGTGCGCCGAAGGCTCTCTACGCAGGCGCCGCAGCCCAGTGTTGCGCCGAGGTCGTGCACCAGGCTCCTCACGTAGGTGCCGGGCCCGCAGACGATGTCGAGGTGCGCCGCGAGGCGGTTCTCGCTCTGCTCGAGTCCTGCGAGGTCTATCGACTCTATGTAGACCGTACGGCTGCGGGCCTGCACGGCCTCTCCGCTGCGCGCGTACCTGTAGAGCGGCTTTCCCTGGTGTTTGACTGCCGAGTAGGCGGGCGGGACCTGTGACACCATTCCGGTCATGCCCTCGATGGCTTCCAATATCTTTTCGCGGGTGACGCCTGACGTATCGCCGGTGCACACGGTTCTGCCGTCGGTGTCGTACGTGTCGGTCTCGACGCCGAGCAGGGCGCCCGTGCTGTAGCGCTTCAAGCCAGCGGCGAGGTACGAGGAGAGCAGCGTCGCCCGGCCCAGGCACGTGACAAGAACGCCCGTAGCAAGCGGGTCCAGAGTTCCGGCGTGCCCCGCTTTTCGCTCGCCGGTCAGCTCGGCGACCCTCGACACGACCCGCCTCGAGGTCAGGCCGGCCGGCTTGTCAATTATCAGTATCCCGTCCAGAGGCAATTATTTCTTCCTTGAGTTGCAGTAGCGCGTCGTCGATGCCGCGCTTGTCCGAGGTGTAGCCGGCGGCGACCCTGTGGCCGCCCCCGCCGAGCTTTCTCGCGATGCTCCCTATGTCGGTGTCAGACCGGGAGCGCAACGACACGCGGACCGTCCCGTCTTTCTGCTCCTTGAACAGGGCGACGATCTTGTGCCCGCGCAGTGCCCTGAGGTTGTCGATCAGGTCCTCGGTCTCGTTCATCTTGACGCCGAACTTCGAGAGGTCCTCCTGCGACACGTAGCCGTAGATCAGGCCGAGGTCGCCGTCGTAGACCGCGCGGCAGAGCACGTCTCCCGCCAGCCGTATGTAGGAGAGCGAGTCGCTCTGGTAGATGTTCTCGTAGACTCTGTGCGGCTCGACCCCGGCCGCGACGAGCTGTGCCGCTATCCGGAGCGTTTCCGCGGTCACGTTGCTGAACTGGAACCTGCCGGTGTCCGTGACCAGCCCTGCGTACAGGCACGTGGCGGAGTCCCGGTCGAGCACGAGACAGAGAGGTTCGATCAGCGAGTAGACGATCTGCGAGGTAGACGCCGCCGCCGGGTCGACCAGGTTGGCCCTGCCGAACTGGCTGTTGTCGGGGTGGTGGTCGATATTGACGAGGGGCACAGCGAGGGCGGGCTCCTGCAGCTCCTCGAGCCTTCTCTCGTTGGCGCAGTCGAGCGCGATCGAGACGCCGAAGCCAGGCTTGATCCCGGCTGGCGGGACGAGCAGCGACATCCCCGGCAGGAAGAGATACTTCTCGGGCATCTCAAAGGGCTCGGGCCAGCTCGCCTGCACATCGTAGCCCGCCGCGGCAAGCATCAGGCCGAGGCCGAGGACCGAGCCGATCGCGTCCCCGTCCGGGTACTGGTGGCCGAGGACGAGCGCGGAGCGCGTGCCGGTTATGAGCCGGCGCACTTCCTCAAGACCCGTCGCTTTCCCCATCACTGCTCTCCTCCATCTCCAAGGCCACCTTCTTCATGATCTCCGAGAGGCGCAGCGCCTCGGCGCTGACGTCCTCGTGGACGAACTCGATCTCGGGCAGGTACTTGAGCCGAAGGTGCTTACCGAGGGCGGACCTCATGTAGCCTTTCGAGCTCTGGAGCCCGGCCAGGGATCTCGCGACTTCCTCGTCGGTGCCCATGACGCTCACGAAGACTTTCGCGTGGCGCAGGTCCGGGCTCACCTTCACCTCGGTGATCGTGACGAAGCCCACGCGGGGGTCCTTGACCTCACGCTGGATGACCTCCGACAGCACTTCTTTACATGCCTCTTCGACCCTGCTCAGGCGCCTCGACATCACATACCGCCTAGATGTCCTCGGGCTTCAAGACCCAGCGCTCTTCGTCCACTACCTCAACCCCTGACGACTCGATCAGCCGTCGGGCGCCGTCAAGCGCCTTGCCGACGAGCTGCCGTGATGATGACACGCACGTGATGCCGAGGACGCCGCTCTTCCAGTAATCCCTGTCTCCGACCTCCGCCGCGCCCATGAGCTTGCTGTTGCCGAGGCGGTCGAGAATGCTCTTAAGCAGCCGGCGTTTATCTTTCAGCGATGAGCAGGCGGCCATGTCGAGCCTGAACCTGGCGATCCCGACGTAGAACTTCAAGAGGACCTCCGTGCGATACTGCGGGGAGAGGCCGCGCCTTAGCGCGGGACCTCGCGCATCTGATAGGCCTCTAGGATGTCGCCTTCCTTGATATCGTTGAAGTCGTCGAGCCCGACGCCGCACTCGAACCCGGCGGCGACCGACTTGACGTCCTCTTTGAACCTGCGAAGCGATCCGACTTTCCCGTCGTGAACCACCACACCGTCACGGACGACCCTGACGCGCGAGTTGCGGTTGATCTCACCCTCCAGCACGTACGACCCGGCCACGAGCCCGCTGCCGGGCACCCTGAACGTCTGCCGCACCTCGAGGCGTCCGGTGACCTCTTCGGTAAACACCGGAGCCAGCATGCCGATCCGCGCCGCGGCCATGTCCTCGGTCAGCTTGTAGATGACCTGGTAGGTGCGTATCTCGACTTCCTCCAGCTCCGCGGCCCGCGCCGCCTTGCTGTCCGGCCTGACGGTGAAGCCGAGGACGATTGCGTCGCTCGCGGAGGCGAGCATTATATCGGTCTCGGTGATGCCGCCGACGCCGCTGTGGATTACGTGGAGCTTGACCTCCTCTGTCGACAGCTTGGCCAGCGAATCCATGACGGCCTCGAGAGAGCCCTGAGTGTCGGCCTTCAGGACCACCTTGAGCTCCTTAAGCTCGCCCTCCATTATCTTGTCGAAAAGGTTCTCGAGAGAAACGTGGCGGGGACCGCCCTGCTCCTCGATCTTTTTCTGCATGCGCCGCCTGTCGGCGATCTGCCTGGCTTTTTTCTCGTCCGCGACTACCCTGAACTCGTCGCCGGCCATGGGCAGGCTCGAGAGGCCCAGCATCTCCACGGGGTTTGCCGGGGTCGCGACTTCAACGTTATCGCCCTTGTCGTCGAACATCGCCCTGATCTTCCCCCAGGCGGTGCCGACCACCACGACGTCACCGATCCTTGCGGTGCCGCGCTGGACCAGCACCGTTGCGGCCGGGCCGCGCGCCTTGTCGAGCTTGGCTTCGATCACGGTGCCGCTTGCATCGGTGTTGGGGTTCGCCTTGAGCTCCTGCAGCTCTGCTATGAGAAGGATCATCTCGAGGAGGTGGTCGATGTTGGTACCCGCCTTGGCGCTGACGTCGGCGTACACCGTCTCGCCGCCCCATTCTTCGGGGATGAGCCCTTTCTCCGAGAGCTGCTGGCGCACCCGGCCGGGGTCGGAGTCCGGCTTGTCGATCTTGTTCACGGCGACGATCACCGGTACCTCGGCCTCCAGCGCGTGATCGAGAGCCTCGACCGTCTGCGGCATGACGCCGTCGTCAGCCGCGACCACCAGTACCGCGATATCCGTTATCTGGGCGCCGCGGGCTCTCATCTGCGTGAAGGACTCGTGGCCGGGTGTGTCGATGAACGTGATCGGCTTGCCGTGGAATACGACCTGGTATGCGCCGATGTGCTGGGTTATCCCGCCCATCTCGCTCGATACCACGTCTGTCTTGCGAATGGCATCGAGCAGCAGGGTCTTGCCGTGGTCGACGTGGCCCATGACGGTGACCACCGGCGGCCTCGGCTCGAGGTCCTCGGGGATGTCGGTGAGCTCCTTGAACTCCTGGACCCTCGCCGGCCTGACCTTGATCTCGATACCCAGGTCCTCTGAGAGCAACCTGAGCGCTTCATCGCTTATCTGCTGGTTGAGCGTGAGCATCTCACCGAAGGACATCATCTTCTTAATGACCTCACCCGGTGTGAGCCCGGCCTTCTGAGCGAAATCTTTTACCGTGATGCCGGACGACACACGCAGCAGCTTAGGGGCAACCGTGCTCGGCGCCGAACGGGTCCTCGGGGCTGCCGCCCTGCCGCGCGGCACGTACCGGTAGAGCTTGCGCTCCCCGGGGCCGCCTCCGGAAGGCCTGCGGTCGGCCGGGGCCACTCGAAGCGTCTGCTTGCCTTTTCCCTTGCGCGCGGGGCGCTGCTGAGTCGGCGGCGCGGGTGGCGCCGAAGGGCCTCGCCTCTGCTGAGGCTGCGCAGGCCTGGGCTGTCCACCGGGCCTTTGCTGCGCCTGGGGTCTGGGCTGTCCGGGCGTGGGCGTCGTCACCCGCAGAGGCGGACGCGCACCTGCTTTCTGAGGAGGCGCCTGTGGCGGCTTGCCTGCCTGCGGCGGCCTGCCTGGTTGCGGCTGAACCGGCGGGGCGGCTGCCTTTTTTGCTGGCGGCGCTGCCTGCGCCGGCGCCTGTGGCGGCTGAACCGGGCGCGCCTGTGGCGCGGCGGCGGCCTTGGCCGCTGGAGCCGGCGCTTTCGCCTGCGGTGCCTGCACGGCTTTCGCCGGCGGGGCGGCGGGCTTCTCGGCTTTCTTCGCGGCGGGCTTCGCGGCCGGCTTCGCGGCTTTCTTCGCGGCGGGCTTCTTGGCCGCTGCTTTTTTCCCGGCGGGCTTCTCAGCCTTCTTCGCAGCCGCTTTCTTTGCCGCGGGCTTCTTCTCCGCTTTCTTTGCCGCCGGCTTCTTCTCAGCCTTCTTGGCGGCAGGCTTCTTCGCCGGCTTCTTCTTGGGTTTTACGATCTTGACGATCTCCCGGCCGAAGGACGAACGTACCTTGTTCGCGTCCTCCTGGGAGATCGAAGAGAGGTTTGTCTTCGCGGGTATCTGAAGCTTCCTGAGCCTGTCGGACACCTCGCGGTTCGACTTTCTCAACTCTGTGGCTAGCTCATGGACCCTGATGCTGTTTGCCAATGCTAGAGGCTCTCCTTTGAAAGCTGCTCGATCTTCTCATACACCTGCGGGGGCACCCTCCTGGAAAGCGCCCGCTCGATGCCGCCCCGGCCTCGTGCTTTTTCCACACACTCAGCCGACGGGCAGACGTATGCTCCGCGCCCCGATAACTTTACCTGTGCGCGCGTCACAGTCCAACCTTGCGCCCCGACCCGGATCAGTTCGGACTTCGGCTTTCTGGCGCCGCAGCCCGCGCACCTCCGCTCAGGGACAGCCAACTTCAGACGCCTTCCACGTCATCGCCTCCGGCGACTGCTTCGACTTCTTTAACCATGGCGGGTTGGGCCTCGGTGGCCTCCGGGGCCTCGGTGACCTCGGAGTCCGGCACGGGCTCCTCGAGAGCCTCTATCAGCTCTTCCTCGCCTTCGGTCATGGCTTCTTTGCGCTCGGGCTCAGGGGCCTCGGCCTCTTCGGCCAGCTCGGCGGCAACCTCAGCCTCGACTTCGACTTCGGCCTCCGCCTCGGCCTCAACGACCTCGGCGGCTTCAACGACCGCCTCAGCTTCGGAAGCAGGCATCGCACCTTTCTCCTCGATGGGGGTGACCTCTTCGACTTCCACGTCGCCGGCCTCTATCAGCTCGCCCATTTTCGCGTGGGCGGGCATCCCGCAGAACTCGGAACCTGGCTTGGCTTTGTTCTTGCACCTGTGCCCGGAGGACGTTATCGCCCGGCACTGCCGCTCGGATTCCTCGAGCGCCTGGCCGGCGAGCCGGCGCTCCGCTCGTATCGCAGCGGCTTCGGTGGCCTGCGACTCGGAAAGTATGTCTATCCTCCAACCCGTCAGCTTGGCAGCAAGGCGCGCGTTCTGGCCTTCCTTGCCGATGGCGAGCGAGAGCTGGTTGTCGGGGACTATGACCTCGGCCGTGAGGTTGTCCGGGTCGACGATGACCTCCTTGACCTTCGCCGGGCTTATCGCGTTGGCCACGAACTCGGCGGGGTCTTCCTTCCACTCGACGATGTCGACCTTCTCGCCACGCAGCTCGCTGACTATCATGCGTACCCGCGAGCCCTTGGCGCCGACACACGCGCCTACGGGATCGACGTTCGCGTCGTTGGAAGCTACAGCCACCTTGGAGCGCTGGCCTCCCTCCCTTGCTACGGCCTTGATCTCGACCAGGCCGTCATATATCTCGGGAACCTCGAGCTCGAACAGCCGCTTCAACAGCCCGGGGTGAGTACGCGACACCATGATCTGCGGGCCCTTGGTCGTCCGCCGCACGTCGACGATGTAGGTCTTGATCCTCGCGCCGTGCTCGTAGCGCTCGCCTCGCACCTGCTCGCTCGGGGGCAGCAGCGCCTCGACCTTGCCGAGGTCCACCAGTGTGTAGCGCTGATCGCTCTGCTGAACTATGCCGGTGACGATGTCGCCCTCGCGCCCGTGGTACTCGTCGAACATCAGCTCGCGCTCCGCCTCGCGGATCCTCTGTATGATGACCTGCTTGGCTGTCTGGGCGGCAATCCTGCCGAAGTTGTCAGGGGTGACCTCGACTTCCTCGGGCTCGCCCTTGTCGTTTTCGCGTGTCTCGAAGACTCGTATCTCACCTGTCTCTTCGTCAATATCTATCCGGGCGTCGATCTCTTCCGGCTCGACGTCGCCGAAGTTCTTCTTGTACGCGGTGAGGAGCGCGTCTTTGAGGGCTTCAAGGACCGTGTCAATGGCCAGCCCCTTCTCGAGCTCTATCTGCTTCAGCGCGTCCATCAGCTTGAACTTCACTTCTCAACACATCCTATGTCGCCGTTACCACGGCAGTTCCGGGTCCAGCCGGGCCGTCTGGATGCTCTCGTACTTCAGCTCGAGAGTCTCCAGCCCCAGATCCAGCTGGATCGATTCCTCCCCGGCACCCCGAAGGATGCCTCCGAACCCGCGCCTGCCCTCGAAGGGCTGCCTCAGGTTCACCTTGATCCGCTTGCCGACGCTCTTCTTGAAGTCGTCGGGCCTCTTGAGCGGCCGTTCCAGTCCCGGGCTCATGACCTCCAGCACGTACGGGCCGCGGATCACGTTCTCCCGCTCGAGGACCTGGCCGATCATGTCGCTTGCGGCCGCGCAGTCTTCCAGGGTCACTCCGCCATCTTTGTCTACGGAAACCCGCAAAAAAACGCGACCCTTTTCCCTGTGGGTGCTGACGTCGGCTACCTCGAGTCCGAGACCCTGCATAAGGTCGCCGGTCGCCTCCACCACGCGAGCGTAAAGGTCGCCGCCCATGACGGTTCTTCCCTCCCGGAAAGCGCTTTAGGTAAATAAAAAGCGGGCATCCTTGCCCACCCGTCGAGAGCGCTTTCAACTGCTTGAAAAGAATACCACTAAACGTCCCCGCGCGCAACGATGACGCGCGGCCTTAAAGCCTTGTTCAACCCCCCTTGGGAGCAAGCATCCAAACGAGTAGAAGAGTCGTGACCGCGAACGTTGATCCGAGCACGATGGTGATCCTGTCGAGGTTCTTCTCGACTATGTACGAGCCCGAGAAGAGGCTGGACCCGCCGCCGCCGCCGCCGAGGACGCTCGATAGCCCTCCGCCCTTGCCGGCGTGCAGGAGCACCGAGATCACCAGCCCCGTGCACACGATTATGTGGATCACCAGTACGATTATCTTGAAAGCACCCATAACAGCGTAATGATAGGGTTAGTCGCATCCCATTGCAACCGGAAGGAACAACATCGCGCCGCTCGCAAGCCCGGTTCAGGCGCCGAACTTTTCGAGCCGGCCGGCATTTGCCAGCATGAGGGCCATCAGGTCGCGCGCAGGAAATATCCCGAGCGCGCCCGCGGCGCAGGCGGTCTCGCCGAATGACTGAACGGCGTCGGTCCGCTCCCAGCGCGAGCGGAGGACGAGGGGTAGCGGGTGCCAGCTGTGCGACTTCATTATGGCCGGGGTCGAGTGGTCGCCCGTGACGACGAGCACGTCCGGCTCCAGCGCGAGGACGCCCGGCATCCCGGCGTCCACTTCTTCGATCGCTTTCACCTTGCGCTCGAAGTCGCCGTCCTCGCCCGAGCTATCTGTCGGCTTGTGGTGGACGTAAAAGTAGTCGCTGTCGCTCCACGCTCCCGCCAGCGCTTCGACCTTCTCTTCAAACGGGTCGGCCGCCTCGATTACGTTCATTCCAACGAGCCTCGCGAGGGCGCGGTACATCGGGTAGCTCGCTATACCCGTTGCTCTCATCCTGTAGAGCTCGGTGACACGCGGCAGGTGGGGCAGCTTCGAGAAACCGCGAAGCAGTATCATGTTCGCCGGCTGTTCGTCGGCGAGGACGCGGGCGGCCTCCCGGACATACTCGTTGACGGTCTCGGCCGTAGAAGCAGCCTCGGGTCCCGCGCCGGGGAGCGGCCGGCACTCGAGAGGCTCGAGCCCGACTCTCTGGGGGTCCGTGTCGGCGAGCTTGTCCGACAGCCCCGGCCCGGAGAAGACCAGCGCCGCCCTGTAGTCCTTCTCAGGCACTATCCGGGCGGTCAGCCCTCCCGGGAGCGCCATCGCGTTCAGCTTCTCGCACAGCCTGGCGTTGACTTCGGTCGCGATCCGGCCGGCCCGCCTGTCGACGACTCTGCCAGCCTCGACCGTGCAGAAGTTCACGCGCGCCGCGACGTCGTCGGGCCCGAGCTCGATCCCGGCGCCCGTCGCCGCGAGCGCTCCACGGCCGATGCTGAACTCTACCGGGCCGTAGCCGAACAGGGCGAGGTGCGCGGGCCCGCTGCCGGGCGTTATACCGAGGGCTATCGGAATGGTCAGGCCGCAGGCTGACTCTCGCGCGATTGCGTCGAGGTTAGGAGTGTGAGCAGTCTCGAGCTCCGTGAGGCCGGTATCCGGATGCGGGAGGCCACCCAGCCCGTCCATGACGATGAGGACCATCTTCGTGTCGAGCTCGATCGCCAGGTCCGAAAGAAAATTCATGTCAACCAAGGCACACCTCTCGGGGTCTAAAAATGCACCACTGGTGCCTGACCCCAGTGGTGCATTTCTTGCTGATTCAGCTGAACTTGATGAGCCGGGCGAAGTCCGCCGGCTTCAGACTCGCCCCGCCGACGAGTGCGCCGTCTATGTTCGGCATCGACATCAGCTCGTCGACGTTCGAAGGGCTTACGCTGCCGCCGTACTGTATGCGCTTTGAATCTGCAGTCGCCTCGTCGTAGAGGCCGGCCACTGTTTCGCGAATGATGCCGCAGACTTCGTCCGCGTCCGCGGACGTCGCGGCCTTGCCCGTACCGATCGCCCAGACAGGCTCGTAGGCGATGATGACTTGCTCCGCCTTCTCGCGCTCCAGCTCGAAGAGCCCGCACTTGACCTGGTTTGTGACCACGTTCTCTGTCTCGCCCGCCTCGCGCTGCTTCAGGGTCTCGCCGCAGCACATTATCGGGATAAGGCCGTGGTCGATGGCGGAGGCCACCTTCCGGTTGACCCCCTGGTCCGTCTCGCCGAACAGCTGCCGGCGCTCGGAGTGGCCGATGATGACGTATGACACGCCCAGGTCGAGCAGCATGGCAGGTGACACTTCACCCGTGAAGGCCCCGGAGTCTTCCCAGTGCATGTTCTGCGCTCCGAGCCCCAGGGTCATGCCGCCTTCGGCGATCGCCCCGGATACGGCGGGTATGTCTATGAACGGCGGGCAGACTACGGCATCGACGCTGTCGACGCCTGCGATCTCGCGCCACAGATCGTTCACGAGAGTCACGCCTTGCCCGGGCAGCAAGTTCATCTTCCAGTTGCCAGCTATGACCGGCTTCCTCACTCCAAACCCCTCCTCAACCTACTTGTCGTCGAGCGCCTCCACGGCCGGAAGCTTCTTGCCTTCGAGCAGCCTCATCGCCGCGCCGCCACCGGTGGACACGAAGTCCATCCTGTCCTCGAGGCCGTACTGCCTCAGGGCCGCGTCGGAATCGCCGCCACCTACGACAGTCGTCGCACTGGCGCCCGCTATGCACTCGGCGATGCTCTTGGTCCCGTTCGCGAACGACGGCCACTCGAACACGCCCATCGGGCCGTTCCAGAAGATGGTCCTGGCGTCGTTCAGGGTCATGCAGTACTTTTCGACGGTGGCCGGCCCGATGTCGAGGCCCATCCAGTCCGCGGGTATCGACTCTGTCGGCACTATCTTCCAATTGGCGTCCTTGTCGAAGCGGTCAGCCACGACGAAGTCGACCGGGACCATGACCTTGACGCCTTTCTTCCTGGCTTTCTTCATGGTCGAGGCGATCTGGGTGATCTGGTCCTCTTCGGCCACCGACTGGCCGATCTCGAGTCCCATGCTCTTGATGATGGTGAAACACATCCCGCCGCCGGTGAGTATGCAGTCCGCTATCTCGAGAAAGCTGTCGATGACGCCCAGCTTGTCCGATATCTTGTTGCCGCCCAGCACGACGACGAACGGCCGTGCCGGGTCCTCCATGAGGCCGCCCAGCGTGTCGAGCTCCTTCTCCATGAGCAGCCCCATCACCGAGGGAAGGTACCGCGTCACCCCGACGGTGGAAGCGTGCGCCCTGTGGCTGGTGCCGAAAGCGTCGTTGACATAGAGGTCGGCCAGCTCGGCCAGTTGCTTCGCGAAATCGGGCAGGTTCTCCGTCTCCCCCGGATAGAACCGCAGGTTCTCGAGCAGGATGAGCGCCTTTGGGTTGTCCTGGATCGCCTGCTTAACGCGGGGGCCGATGCATTCCTTGAGGCAGACGACGGGGACGTCGATCATCTCCGCGAGCCGCTTTCCCACCGGCGCCATCCTGAGGCTCTCGACGACCTGGCCCTTCGGCCTGCCCAGGTGAGACATGAGGATCGGGTGCGCCCCGTGCTCCAGCAGGTAGTTGATGGTCGGAAGCGCGCCCCTGATCCGTGTGTCGTCGGCCACGTTCCTCTCGATGTCGATCGGGACGTTGAAATCCACGCGGACGATGACGTTCTTCCCGCCCACGTCTACGTCATGAAGTGTTTTCTTTGGAAGGCTGATCATCTGATCTACGCCCGGCTCAGGCCGATATGAACTTGATCATGTCGACCACGCGGTTCGAGTAGCCCCACTCGTTGTCATACCAGGACATGACCTTGATCGTGTCTCCCATCGCCATCGTGGCGAGCGAGTCGAAGACGGACGACGCCGGGTTCCCGATGACGTCGACGCTCACGATGGGGTCTTCCGTGTATTCGAGGATGCCCTTGAGGCGGCCCTTTCCGGCCACCGCCTTGAACGCCGAGTTGACCTCATCAACAGTGACCGCGCGGTCTACGTTCACGACGAGGTCGACTATTGAGGCGTCAAATGTCGGAACCCTGAGCGCGAGCCCGTCGATCTTCCCCTTGAGCTCGGGCATGACAAGGCCAGTCGCCCTGGCGGCGCCGGTGGTCGTGGGGATGATCGACATAGCGCCCGCGCGGGCGCGCCGGAGGTCCTTGTGCGGGCCGTCCATGATGACCTGGTCGTTCGTGTATGCATGCACCGTGGTCATGAATCCGTGCTTGAAGCCAAAGGCGTCCTTGACCACCTTGACCACCGGGACCAGGCAGTTGGTCGTGCAGGACGCGTTCGAGATTATGTTGTGCTTCTTGGGGTCGTAAACGTCGTCGTTGATGCCCATGACCATCGTGAGGTCGGGGTCGGTCGCCGGGGCGCTGATGATGACTTTCTTCGCGCCTGCGTCGAGGTGCTTCATGGCCCCTTCGCGCTTGGTGAACAGGCCGGTGGACTCGACTACAACTTCAACCTCGAGGTCTTTCCATGGGAGGCTGCCGGGGTCCCGCTCGGAGAGGACCTTGATGACCTTTCCGTCTATCTCGAGGCCACCTTCGGCGACGCGGACCTCGCCAGGGTATATCTTATGCACAGAGTCGTACTTGAAAAGGTGGCGCATCACCGTTGCGTCCGTGAGGTCGTTGATCGCGACTATCTCGATCTTGTCGTCACCCATCGCCGCACGCGTAACGAGCCGTCCGATTCTCCCAAACCCGTTTATTCCAACCCTGACCGCCATGGCAAAGACTCCTTTCGAAATCGCTCGCGTAATTGATCTCATCTTATACCAGTAGTAGCTTCTGGAACAGTTGAATATGTCCTGTTTCTGGCGTTATTCGCCCTCCGCTGGGGGCAGGAGCGACTCGAGTCTGCGCATCCTGGCCTGTACCACCGCCTTGGACACTGGCGGGTCCATCAGGCGCCCCAGCTCGGCGAAGGAAGCCTGCGGGTAGCGCAAGCGCGCGTCGGCCATGTCGCGCAGCTTGGGCGGGGCCGCCTCAAGGATGCCCCGGGCTTTGAGCTTTGAGAGCAGCTCGCGCTGTCGGTGCGACGCCTCGGCGATGCGCCTGGCGTTCGCCGAGTCGCAGTTCACCAGCCTGTTGACCGAGTTGCGGGTGGTGTTCATTATGGTGCGGCTCTCCCACTCCAGGTGCGCGCCGTGCGCTCCCACAACAGCCAGGAAAGCCGATATCTGCTGGCGCCTCTTGAGGTACAGGACCCACTGGCCCCGCCGCTCCCTCATCCCGGGCTCGAGGCCGCGACGGCCGAACAGCTCCTTGAAGGCCGCGGCCGCATCCTCGGTGGCGAAGGATATCTCCAGGTCCGCCGGTCCGTACGGCTCGCTAACGTACCCTCCACCCAGGAACGCGCCCCGCAGCGCAGCCGCCGTGCAGCAGTCGTTCTTTGTGATGCGCCTCGGTACGACCTTCTCAACCGCAAGGCTGGAGTCGAGAACGCCGAGCTCGTTGAGGACCTGGTGGAATCCGGGCTGATCCGGGATCTCGAGCCGGTAGACGGACCCGCGCCTCGGCGTCGAGCGCGTGACCTTCACAACCGGGGTGTCGAGCTGGAACAGGGCGTGGAGCAGGGAGTATATCTTTCGAGCCGTGTACACTCCGGAGGATTCCGTGACCAGCAAGTGGCCCTTGCTGCCCCGGATTGTATAGGTGCCGTCCATGTGCAGCAGCGCCGAGAGCTCCGCTATCTGGCAGCAGTGGCGGCTGGGGCGGATGTGCCCCAGCTCTTCTTTGGCCGCGTGAACGCTTGATGTCATTACTTGGTGATGTCCCGGTGGGACACGCTGACCGACGTGCCCTCATTCTTGAGCCGCCTGCCTAGCTCGTTGGCGATGACCACGGACCGGTGCCGCCCTCCCGTGCACCCTATCCCGATCGACAGGTATGGCCTTCGTTCGTGCTGGTAGCCCGGCAGTATCATGTCGATCAGGCCCTTGAAACGGTCGATGAACTCGCCTGCGAGGGGCTGGGTCAGCACGAAATCCTTTACTTTCTTGTCCGTCCCCTTCCGGTCGCGCAGATCCTCCACCCAGAACGGGTTGGGAAGGAAGCGGACGTCAAAGATTATGTCCGTGTCGAGTGGATGCCCGTACTTGTAACCGAACGAGACTATGGAGATCTTTGTCGTCCTCTCGCCGTCGAGGTCGGGGATCACGCTCTTGAGCTTCTCGCGGAACTCGTTGATGTTCAGTCCGGAGGTGTCGATCACCACGTCCGCGCGCTCCCTGATGGGGTCGAGCATCCTGCGCTCTTCCTCGATGAGGCCCGCGACCCCCAGGCCTTTGCTCTCGAGCGGGTGGATGCGGCGGGTCTCGGAGAACCGGCGGAGCAGCACCTCGTTCGACGCGTTGATGAAGAGGATCGTGTAAGGCACCGACTCCAGGCCCTCGAGGGCGGCCAGGAGCTCAGCGAAATCGGTCCCGCCGCGGACGTCCATGACTATCGCGAGCTTCGTCAGCCTCTGCCCCGTGACAGGCGCGAGCTCTATCACGTTCGCCAGCAGCGAGGCGGGAAGGTTGTCTATCGCGTAGTACCCGAGGTCTTCAAGGCTCTTGATCGCCTGGGTCTTGCCGGCTCCCGACATCCCCGTTACGAGAATGAACTCCAACTCCTACCTCCAGTTCAAAGGCACTGCGGCTGCGCTCTTGAATCTATGATAGCCATATGGGGCTGCAAGTTCAGCACTTCACGGCCTTGCCGGCTTCCGGAAGCCAGCCCTCGAGCTCGAGAAGCCACTCTTTCCAGCCGGGCAGCCCGCTCCAGCCGCCGATGGCGCCCCCGGCCCTTGTAACCCTGTGGCACGGGACGATGAGCGGGGCCGGGTTTCGCCCGAGCGCTCCGCCTGCCGCCCTTGCCGAGCCTCGCCTTCCCGCCATAGCCGCGACCTCGCCGTAAGTGGACACGCTGCCCCAGGGTATGCGCTCGACCGCGGTCAGCACTTCTCTTGTGAAGGGGGTGAGCTCAGCGAGGTCCGCTTCCGGTGCGGCCGACGGCTCCCGACCGCGAAGCAGGTCCGACAAGAACAGGCAGAAAGCGTCCATTCGCGCCACATCTGCTTGGTTCAACCTTTCGGAGTCATAAGACGCGCGGTGCGCCGAGCCGCGCAGCTCCTTTATCGCCGGCCCGAGCGGTGGGAGCTCGACTCTCTGGATGCCGCCTGGGCCAAGCAACACGCGGAAGGTCGCGCGTCCCATCTCGACCTTGCAGGCCTTGCCCTCATCCGCTCTTTGCACTGCCACTGTCTCCTCTCGCTTTCTGAGCGGCTTCGTAGACCGCCGCCGCCACCGGCGTCGGGATGCCTTTGACTTCCTCAAGTTGTTCGAGCGATGCCGTCTGGACCCTGCGCGGCGAGCCGAAATGCCTTATCAGAGCCTTCTTGCGGCCCGGGCCGACCCCGGCTACGCTGTCGAGCCAGGAGCTCGATGTCGCGCGCTCCATGAGCGACCTGTTGAACGAGACGGCGACCCGGTGCGCCTCGTCCCTTATCCGCTGCAGGAGGAACAGCGCCTCCGAGTCCCTGGCCAGCACCACCGGGTCTTTCCGCCCGGGCCGGTAGACCTCCTCCAGCCGCTTGGCCAGGGCCGCCACCTCCACGCCTTCCACTCCGAGCACCTTGATGACGTCAAGGCCCGCGTTCAGCTGTCCTTTTCCGCCGTCCACGATCACGAGGTCGGGTTTCTTGGCCCAACCGGTGCGCGGGGCGCCGGCGGCCGGCTGCTCGGCATCCGAGGTGTAGCGCTTGAACCGGCGGTACAGGACTTCCTTCATCATGCCCACGTCGTCCACGCCGGGTGTGAACTTGATGGAGAACTTCCTGTACTCGCGCCTCGAGGGGTAGCCGTCCTGGAAGACGACCATCGACCCGACCGAGGCGGTGCCGGCGAAGGTGGAGATGTCGTAGCACTCTATTCGGAGCGGGAAGCGCTCGAGGGAGAGGTCCCTCGCCAGCTCAGCGAGCGCGGCCTCGATCCTGCCAGTGTCGCGCGCCCTCGCGATCTTCGCGCCCTCCAGCGCGAGCTTCGCGTTGGCTTCGGCAAGGCTCTGCTCGTGCCTCTTCTTGCCCTTCTTCGGGACCCGTATCTCGACCAGGGCTCCGCGCTGCGCCGCAAGCCACTCGAGCAGCCCGCCCTCCTCGGGCGGCGCCGCCGGCACCACGACGAGCTCGGGGATAGAGCCGGCCTGGTCGTAATACCTCTCGACGAACTCGAGGACGAGCTCCTCATCCGGCTTCTCTTCCTCGAGGTCCGCGAAGAACACCAGGTTCCCGAGGTGAAACCCCGCCCTGTTCTGCGCCACCGAGAAGCACGCCGACAGCCCGTCCGCGTAGATGCCGATCACGTCGTAGTCCTGGATGGTCGAGGACAGCGACCTGTGGTGCCTTAGCACCTGCCTCGCGGACTGGATCTGGTTCCTGATGCGCGCGGCCTGCTCGTACTCCTCCTCGCGCGCCGCGGCCCGCATCCTGGTGTCGAGGTCCCCGAGGACCTCCTCGTGCCTCCCTTCCAGGAAGTCGCAGAACTGCTTCACGTGCCGCATGTACTCCGCCGACTTCACGCTCCCCCGGCATGGGCCGAGGCACATCTCCATCTCGTAATACAGGCACGGCGAGTGGCCCTTCTGCCCGGGCACGACACCTATGCAGTGCCTCAACGGGAAGACCTTCTTGAGCAGCCTTATGGTGTTCCGCGCCGCGCGAGCGTTGACGTAAGGGCCGTAGTAGCGCACGCCCTTGATCCTCTTGCCGCGAACCAGCGACACGCGCGGGAACTCGTCGCTCATGTACACGGCGATGTAGGGGTAGCTCTTGTCGTCCCTCAGGATGACGTTGAAGCGCGGCTTGTATTTCTTTATCAGGGTCGCCTCGAGGATGAGCGCGTCGACCTCACTGTCGCACACCGTAACCTCGAGGTCGGCTATCTCCTCGCGCAGAGCCTCGCCCTTGTAATCGCCGGCGGGTGGGGCCTGGAAGTACGAGCGGACGCGGTTGGTCAGCTCCTTGGCCTTGCCGACGTAGATGACCCGACCCGATGCGTCCCGGAAGACGTAGACGCCCGGCCTGGCTGGAAGTGTGGCGAGCTTCTCCCTGAGCGCCTGGTTCACCTGGCCTTCGCCGCCTTCGCCCTCCTGCGGCCGGCACTCCCGTTCAGGACTTCGGCCAGGTACTTGCCGGTGTAGGAGTCCTTGTTCGCGGCGATCTGCTCCGGCGAGCCGGTGGCCACGAGCTCCCCGCCTTTGTCCCCGCCCTCCGGGCCGAGGTCGATGACGTGGTCGGCGACCTTGACCACGTCCAGGTTGTGCTCGACCACGATGACGGTGTTGCCGGTCTCGACCAGCCTGTCCAGCACCTCGATGAGCTTGCTGATGTCGTCGAAGTGCAGGCCGGTCGTCGGCTCGTCCAGCAGGTACAGGGTCCGCCCGGTCGGCCGCTTGGCCAGCTCGCGAGCGAGCTTGATCCGCTGGGCCTCGCCGCCCGAGAGCGTCGGCGCGGGCTGTCCGAGCCGGATGTACCCGAGGCCGACGTCCGAGAGGATCTGCAGCTGGCGCCTGATCGGCGGGATGTTCGCGAAGATCCCGATCGCTTCCTCGACGGTCATGTCCAGTACCTCGTGGATGTTCTTGCCCTTGTAGTGGATCTCGAGAGTCTCGCGGTTGTAGCGCTTTCCCTTGCACACGTCGCACGAGACGTACACGTCGGGCAGGAAGTGCATCTCGATCTTGACCATGCCCTCGCCCTTGCACGCCTCGCACCTTCCGCCGGCGACGTTGAAGCTGAAGCGGCCGGGCTTGTACCCGCGGACCTTCGCCTGCGGGGTGCTGGCGAACAGCGTCCGGATGCCGTCGAACGCCTTGGTGTAAGTCGCGGGGTTCGACCGGGGCGTCCGCCCGATCGGCGACTGGTCTATGTTGACGACCTTGTCGATCTCTTCGACGCCGTCTATCGACTTGTGCTTGCCGGGCGGTGTGCGCGACGAAGAGAGCTTCCTTCTGAGGCCCCTGTAGAGGACCTCGCTCACGAGCGTGCTCTTCCCCGAGCCGCTGACTCCCGTCACGCAGGTGAACAGCCCGAGAGGAAAGCTCACGTCGATGTCTTTGAGGTTGTGCTCCTGCGCGCCGCGGACGACCAGGGCGCGGCCGGTCACCTCGCGCCGCCTTCTTGGCACGGGGATCTCCAGCTCACCCGAGAGGTACTTGCCGGTTATCGAGTCCTTGCTCGCAATGAGGTCGGCCACGGTCCCGGTGGCGATGATGTGCCCGCCGTGGATTCCCGCGCCGGGCCCGATGTCGACCACGAAATCCGCCGCGCGTATGGTGTCCTCGTCGTGCTCGACGACGATCACCGTGTTGCCCAGGTCCCGAAGCCTCTTCAGGGTCTCGATGAGCCGGTTGTTGTCGCGCTTGTGGAGGCCGACGCTCGGCTCGTCCAGTATGTACAGGACGCCGACCAGCCCCGAGCCGATCTGGGTCGCCAACCTTATCCTCTGCGACTCCCC
>Ga0209747_1000276_pt1 | contig 27987 bp, 24 predicted proteins | sample BarGraNGADG00311_FD_184498 | JGI IMG/M metagenome (GOLD analysis project Ga0209747, IMG submission 184498) | Arctic peat soil microbial communities from Barrow, Alaska - Barrow Graham LP Ref core NGADG0011-311 (SPAdes) (version 2) | ecosystem: Environmental > Terrestrial > Soil > Wetlands > Peat...
GGCCTTGCCGTCCACGATCTCGATAGCACCCTCGGCGCAGGCAGTAGCGCACTCGCCGCAGCCGTCGCACTTCTCCTCGTCTATATGGACTATCTTCCTCGTCGCCATCGGCGCCTCCGTTCGACTTTCGCTACCCGCGCGCTCTCACTCGGGCGAGAACGCATCTTTGCCGGCGCCGCAGACCGGGCAGATCCAGTCGTCCGGCAGTTCCTCGAAAGAAGTCCCGGGCTGCACACCGGTGTCGGGGTCGCCCTCGGCCGGATCGTAAACATAGCCGCAGATGCTGCAGACGTACTTCATCGTTCTCCTTTCGCGAGCCCGTGCTCGTGCTATTTCTTGTCGCCGCCCCGGTAGGTCGGGGCGTTGGGCGGCTCCACGCCGGTGTAGGTCGGCGCGGTCTCCGGTGTCTTTCCCCTGTAGGTGGGGGCGGTCTCGGGCGCCTTGCCCTTCTTGTCGTGGTACATCGCGTACGTGAGCGGCTGCTTGTCGGAGAGCATCTTGCCGCTGACCACGTCGGCCACGAACAGGGTGTGCGTGCCCACGTCGACGCTGCCGAAGACCTCGGCTTCGAACACCGACACGGCGTGCTCCGTCACGCAGGGGCAACCGTGGTTGCCCTCCATCGTCTCGACCCCCTCGAGCTTGTCGAAGTCGCGCCCGCTGCGGAAGCCGAACCGCCCGATCAACTGCATCGGCGTCTCGTCGTCGAGGACCGACACCGTCATGATGTCACTGGCGGTGATCAGGTCGTGCGTGAAGTTCTTCTTGTTTATCGCCACGGCGATCCTGGGCGGCTCGGCCGACACCTGGAAGACGGTGTTGGCGATCTGTCCGCTCGCCTTGCCCTCGCTGCACGAGCAGACTATGAAGATGCCGTAGCTGATGCTCCAGAGTGCCTCCGGCTCCATGTCAAGCGCCACCCTGCACCACCTCCTTGAGTCTCGCGGCCACCGCCTCGCCGAAACGCCTGCACTTCTCGATGCCCTCCGCGTCGGGGACGAACTTGAGATTGAGCGGCTCGGACACTATCTCCACCTTCATCTGCTCCAGGTATTCGTTCAGTATCTTCACGGCCTCGCCGCTCCAGCCGAAGGAGCCGAACGCCGCGCCGACGAGGTTCCTGGGCTTGAGGCCTTTCATGTAAGTGAGGGTGTCGGCCATCGTCGGGAAGATGCCGTTGTTGAGCGTGGGCGATCCCACCAGCAACGCGCCGGCCTCCAGCACCTCGGTGACGACGACGCTCCTGTCGCTCGATTTCATCGGCAGAACCACCACGCTTACGCCGGCCCCCTCGAGCCCGTCCTCGATGGCTCGAGCCATTATCTCGGTGCTCCCCCACATCGTGTCGAACGTGATGACCGCCTTGTTGGTCGGCTCCTGGGCGCACCACTTGTAGTAGGTGTTGAACGGCACCTGCAGGTTCTTGCGCCAGATCGGTCCGTGGTCGGGGCAGATGGTCTCGATGGCGAGCCCCAGCTCCTTTATCTTGTCCAGCAGCTTCACTATCAGCTGCTTGAAAGGCAGCAGGATGTTGGCGAAGTACTTGGCGTTCTCCTCGTAGAGGACCCCCTGGGGTATCTCGTCCGCGAACCGCTCGCTGGTGGCCAGATGCATGCCGAACCCGTCCTGCGAGAAGAGGAGCTTCTCCGAGGGCATGTAGGTCATCATGCTGTCGGGCCAGTGGATCATGGGCGTGTCGATGAACGTCAGGTCCACCCCGCCCAGGCTCATGGTGGACATGTTGTCGACCTGCTGGATGCCCCCCATGTGATAGTAGCCGTCGAGGTCCTTGAGCCCCAGCTTGGAGGCGAAGACCTTCTCGGGCTTGACCTTGTCGATGACCCAGGGCAGGGCGCTGGAGTGGTCGGGCTCCGAGTGGTTGGAGATGATGTACCTGATATTGCCGGGATCGGTCACCGAGGCTACTCGCGCCAGCAGCTCCTCTTTGAACGGCGCTCTGACAGTATCGATGAGAATGACGTCATCGGCCATTATCAGGTAGGCGTTGTAGGTCGAGCCCCTGGGCGTGGTGTACCCGTGGAAGTCCCTTATTCCCCAGTCGATCGCCCCGACCCAGTAGACCTTGTCCGTCACCTTTACGGCCTCGAAATGCCGGTTCATACCCTCACCTCTCACGTCCGCGCCGATCAGCCGTCAGCTCCGCATCGCCAGCTCGCCGTCGAGCTTCTCGATCTCTTCTTCTAAACCCCCGGCGGCCTTGATCTTCTCCACCACCGAGCTCCCCGATTCCTCCTCCTCCACCTGCTCGTCCACGTACCACTGGAGGAACTCGACCGTGGCATCGTCCTTCTCTTCCCTGGCGACCTCGACCAGGGCGTTGATGAGTCCGGTGACCTTCTGCTCGTGGGCGTAGGCGGCCTCGAACGGCCCCAGCGCCCCCACCCATTCGGTCGGAGGTGCGTCGATCGGGCGCAGCAGCACGCGACCGCCCGCCTCGACGACATAGTCGAATAACTTGAGGCCGTGGACGAGCTCCTCGAGGCGCTGGACCCGCATCCAGCTGGCGAAGCCCGGAAGGCCGATCGACTCGTAGAACGAGGACATCGACAGGTACAAATAGGCGGAGTAGAGCTCCGCGTTGAGTTGCACGTTAAGGGCTTCCTGCATCCTGTCTGTCAGCATGAGAATCTCTCCTTCCCAGTGGAGACTGTATCGCTGATACGTTCGACGGCAGCCGGCCTTCTCCTAGCCCGCCCGACAGGCAGGGGAACGAACGGCCCCCGGCCGTAGCGGGCGCGTCTCAGGTCGCCTACCAGTTCTCAGCCAGCAGCTCGTAGTAATCCCGCGGATGGGCGCAGGCCGGGCAGGCCGCCGGCGCCTCCGCGCCCGTGTGGAGGTAACCGCAGTTCCTGCACCTCCACACCACCGGCTCGTCCTTGGCAAAGACCGTGCCGGCGTCGACGTTGGCGAGCAGGCCCAGGTACCTCTTCTCGTGCTGCCTCTCCGCGACCACTATCGCCTCCCACACCTTGGCGATGTCCTCGAAACCCTCCTCGCGCGCCACCTTCGCGAAACCCGGATAGAGAGTGGTCCACTCCAGGTTCTCGCCCGCCGCGGCGGCCTTGAGGTTCTCGGCGGTGGTGCCGATCATCCCGGCGGGGAACATGGCGCCGACCTGGGCGTTCCCTCCCTCGAGGAACTTGAAGAAGCGCTTGGCGTGCTCCCTCTCCTGGTTCGCCGTCTCCTCGAAGATGTCGGCGATCTGTATCACGCCGTCCTTGCGCGCCTGGCTGGAAAAGTAGGTGTAGCGGTTGCGCGCCTGCGACTCTCCCGCGAAGGCGGTGATGAGGTTGATCTCGGTCTTTGATCCCTTGACCTGTGCCATGGCTCCTCCTTTGTCTTTACCCGGTCATTCTATTACCACGTAGCGTCGCTTGCTAACCTTGAGCTTTATCAAGCTGGCCGACGAACTCCTCCAGCGACGACTCGCTCCTTATCCCCAGCCGTGTGAGCGAGAAATCGTAGCGGACGGGGTCGGCCGGGACGATGCGGCGGAATCCTCCCGTCACCTCCAGCGCGGCCTTGATGTCGGCGCTCTTCCGCCCGGTGAAGCCCAGCGCCCGCCCGGTCTTGAACATGTGGGTGTCGAGCGGGACGATCAGGGAGGCCGGGCTCACGCCGCTCCACCCGCCGGGGTCGACCTCGTCGGAGCGCACCATCCAGCGCAGGTAAAGGTTCAACCGCTTGCACGCGCTTCCCCTGGCGGTCGACGGAAGCAGAAAATCGCAGGGGCAGCCTGCCAGGCCCGTGACCTCGGTGGCGAACCTGTGCATGGCCTGGAGCACCGTCTGTTCCGAAGGCTCACACCCCGAGGTGAAACACGCGTTGAGGGAGCCGTGCTTCTCTATCGCGCGTCGCGCCCCCAGGAGCAGCCCCGCGATCTGCGAGCCGGTGGTGAAGCGGTGCTTGAACCCGGCAAGCGCCTTCTCCAACGAGCGTCCCGAGGCTGATGCCAGAAACTCGGCCGGCTTCGCGCCGACGACCTCCAGCACCGACGCCACGCTCTTGAGGAGTTGCGCGACCCTGCCGTAGGCGAGGGACGAAGCTATCAACCCGACGATCTCCCTGTCGGCGACGTCGGGATAGTCGTAGAGGAACTCCAGGGGGTCCGGGTGCACATATTCCCTGTGGTTATACCGCCCGTACAGTTCCTCCAGGGGCCCTCGGAAGTCTTCAGGGGTGATTAATCGTCCTCCAGAGCGGTTATGCTCCCCTCGGAGGGGATGAACTTGGAGAGCTGCGAGCTCAAGGCCGGGTCCTTGCGGCGCAGGTACTCGAGCAGCATGGTCGCGTGCTCCTTCTCCTCGTCGCGGTTGTGGGCCAGGATCGAGCGCAGCTCCTCGTCTTTGGTGGCCTGTATCCTCTGATGATACCAGTCGATGGCCTGGAACTCCTCTATCATGGAGACGAGCGCCCTGTGATTGTCCCTGCCCTCCTCGGGGATGATCTCGAACGGCTCGTGATAAGGCTCCGCACACATCTGGACCCTCCTTTGATTGTGACAACAGTAGGGTTGGCCAAAGCGCGCGGCAATCCTGCAAAACGCAACAAAGGGGTCAGACCACTTTGTTGCGTTTCTTGGAGTATTACCCGACCGAAGCTTAAAAATGCAACAAAGTGGTCTGACCCCTTTGTTGCGTTTTTGGTCAGTCTTCGATGTAGTCGCGCAGCCTGCCGCTGCGGGAGGGATGGCGTAGCTTGGAGAGCGTCTTGGACTCGATCTGTCTGATGCGTTCCCTGGTCACGCCGAACACCCGGCCGACCTCCTCGAGCGTCCTGGGCTGGCCGTCGAGGAGCCCGAACCTCAGCTGTATGACCCTCTTCTCGCGGGGGTTTAGGTCGTCCAGCACCTCTTCCAGCTGCTCCTGCAGCAGCTTGAAGGCCGCGGCGTCCACGGGCACCACCGCGCCGGAGTCCTCGATGAAGTCCCCCAGATGGCTGTCCTCCTCCTCGCCGATGGGCGTCTCCAGCGAGACCGGCTCCTGGCTGACCTTGAGGATCTCGCGCACCTTCTCGGGTGTCAGCTCCATCTCCTCGGCGATCTCCTCGGGCAGCGGCTCGCGTCCCAGGTCCTGCAGCAGCTGGCGCTGGACCCTTACCAGCTTGTTGATGGTCTCGACCATGTGGACCGGGATGCGGATCGTCCTGGCCTGATCGGCGATGGCGCGGGTTATGGCCTGGCGGATCCACCAGGTCGCGTAGGTGCTGAACTTGTAGCCCTTCCCGTAGTCGAACTTCTCGACCGCGCGTATGAGCCCGAGGTTGCCTTCCTGTATCAGGTCGAGGAAAAGCATCCCGCGCCCGACATAGCGCTTGGCGATGCTCACCACCAGCCGCAGGTTCGCCTCGACCAGCTTGCGCTTGGCCTCCAGGCCGTCGGCCTCGATATCGTGGAGCTCCTTGATCTGGTTTGCTTTCAGCTTCTCTTCGGAGGCGAGCCTGCCGCTGGCAGCCTCACCGGCCTCGATCCTCTTGGCCAGCGACACCTCCTGCTCCGCGGTGAGAAGCGGGACCTTGCCGATCTCCTTGAGGTACATGCGCACGGGGTCGTTGGTGACCGGTTGCACGGAGAGGTCCAGCTCGGCGGCCTTGCCGACGGGCTTGTGGGCCTCCTCTTCCTCCATCTCCTCCTTGATCTCGTCCACGGCCTCGTCGGTTATCTCGATGCCGAGGTCCGAGAGCAGGACGTAGACGCTATCGATCTGGTCGGGGGTGAGCTCGACCGTCTTGAGCCGCTCGACTATCTCGTCGGTGGACAATCCGCCGCGCTCCTTGCCCCAGGCGGCAAGCTCACGCACTTCTTCTATATCGAGGTCTTTGAAGTCTTCCGCCATTTCTCGGGCTTCACCGCCTTACCGGTCGCCGGACATCAATATTTCAACTGTGATCATAGGGAGACTGCGTGCGTATCAGCTGTTGCAGCTCCTCGAGCTGTCCGCACAGGGCATCATATTTCTTTGGTTCGAGCGTCTTATTCGTCTTGCGTATATCAGCCTCGACTCTTTGCTTGAGGCGCTTGAGGAACATGCTCGTCAGCCTGTCGAAGACCGTGTTCTGATAGCCGGGGCTGCAGTCGGGAGGCGATTCGACGAGAAGTTCCATCACGCGTCGGCGTAGCGCCTCGTCCTCGACCTCCTCCAGTTTTCGCCTTAGATATGCGTCATATTCGGCCTGTAAAACATTTTCGTCACGGACGCTGAATTCCTTTAATATCCCCAGTATTTGTTTGTGACAGGGGTCGGTGAACAGGTCCTCGTCAAGCTGCTGCTGCTCCAGCAGTGCCCCCGGATCGTGCAGGAGCACCCTGAGGGCCTCCTTCTCCACCTTGTCACCCATCACCGTCACGCGTCCGGCTTCGGCGGCGCCGCGCGCCCGCGACCCGGCCGGTCGCAGCGCGTCCCTGGCGAATATCTGCACCGTCTGCTCGGGCATGTCGAGGACGCTGGCGATCTTGCGGGTCAGCTCCGCGCGCACCGCCCGCATCTCGTCTCCCGAGACTTTCTTGAGCACGGGCACGCACGCCTGCATGGCCCGCTGGCGCGCCATGGGGGTCGCCGTGTCCATCGACTCGATTATCTTGGTGACCGAGAAGTCGAGCAGGTTGTCAGCTTCAGTCTTGAGCGCGCTGAACGCCTCTCCGCCGCCTTTTTCCACCAGCGTGGCCGGGTCCTCGCCTGCGGGGAGGGTCACCACGAAGACCTCCATCCCGAACCTGTCGAAGAAATCCAGCACGCGCCGGGCGGCCTCGATCCCCGCCCGGTCGGCGTCGAACGAGAGGTAGACCCGGTCGCAGAACTTGCCCAGCAGGTCGAAGTGGTTCTCGGTCAAGGCCGTGCCCAGCGAGGCGACCACGGGGAGGATGCCCGCCTGCCTCAGCGCCAGCAGGTCCGTGTAGCCCTCCACCACGATGGCCTCCCTGGAGTCCTGGATGGCCGGGCGCGCCTGGTAGAACCCGTAGAGCGTGTGGCCTTTACGGTAGATGGGGGTCTCGGGCGAGTTCAGGTACTTGGGCCCCTCGTCGTCTGCCCCTCCCGGTATCTTGCGCCCGCCGAAAGCCACCACCCGGCCGCGGTGGTCGTGGATCGGGAAGATGACCCGGTCCCTGAAGATGTCGTAGATGCCCCGGGAGCCCGCGGGGCGCTGGCCGCCGCGCTCCTTGGCCAGGCCCACCGTGGAGAGCTCGCTCTCCTTGAAGCCTTTCTTGAGCAGGAACCCGGACAGGTTGTCCCAGCCGGGGGGAGCGAACCCGAGCTTGAACTCCTCGACTATCTCGCCCTCGAAGCCCCTGCCGGAGAGGTAGTCTCGCGCCTTGGCCGCCCCCGGCGTCTCCACCAGGTTGTAGTGGTAAAAGTCCGCCGCCGTCTGGTTGAGCTTGAACAGCCTGTCCTTCTCCTGGCGCCCCTGGACCTCGTCCGGCGAGGCCGCCTCGTAGCTGACCTGGTAGCCGATGCGGTCGGCGACGCGCTCGACCGACTCGGCGAAGTTGAGCCCCTCCATCTGCATCACGAAGTTGAAGATGCCGCCGCCGGCCTTGCAGCCGTGGCAGAAGTAGACCTCCTTGGCGGGGTTCACGTAGAAGGAGGGGTCCTTTTCCTGGTGGAACGGGCACGGCCCGCGGAACTCCCTGCCCGCCTTTTTCAGCGGCACGTACTCGGAGATCACCTGCACTATGTCGGCGCGCTCGCGCACCGCCTCTATATCCGAATCCTTGATCCTACCGCCGGGGGACATGCTTCCTCACTCGTCTATCTCTTGAGGGCCGGGTGCCATGCCTATAATGGTTCGACTGCCGGTGAATCTAAACCTCGGACGCGCCCGCACCTTCTGCGGTTCAATCGACCATCCACGACCGGGGCAGGAAGAACTCGCGGTACCTGGTGAGGGCGTACCTGTCCGTCATCCCCGCCACGTAGTCGCAGACCTTGACCTCGAGCGTGCCGCTTTCGAGCGGCCTGAACTCGGAGGGCAGCTCGTCGGGGTTATCCAGGTAGAAGCGGGTAAGGGACTCGAGCACCCTCACCGCCTTGTCCTCCTCGGTCTTGGCGATCGAGCCGATGTAGACGTTGGCGAAGAGGAAGTCTCGCAGCTCGTCCATCAGCCCCCAGGTCTCGGCGCTCATGCGGATCCTGTCGCCTTTTGCGCTGTTCTCCACGGTGTCGTGGGCGAGCGAGTCTATCCTCTCACTGGAGGTGGTCCCAAGGATACGGATGGGCTCCAGCGGCAGGTCCGCGATCTTCAAGAGGCCCGCCCTGACGGCGTCGTCGATGTCGCTGTTGATGTAGGCGATGCGGTCGGAGAGCTTCACGACCTGGCCCTCCAGAGTTGCGGGCAGGGAGTCACCGGTGTGGTTCAGTATGCCGTCCCTGACCTCCCAGGTCAGGTTGAGGCCCCTGCCACCGTTCTCCAGCACCTCCACAACTCGCAGGCTCTGCTCGTTGTGCTTGAACCGGTCCGGCAGGAAGGTCGACAGAGCGTTCTCGCCGATGTGACCGAAAGGCGTGTGGCCGAGGTCGTGGCCCAGGGCGATCGCCTCGGTCAGGTCCTCGTTGAGGGCGAGGGCGCGGGATATTGTGCGGGCCACCGAGGCCACTTCCATGGTATGGGTGAGCCGGGTGCGGTAATGGTCGCCCTCCGGGGCCAGGAAGACGTGGGTCTTGTGCTTGAGCCGCCTGAACGACTTGCAGTGGACGATGCGGTCGCGGTCTCGCTGGAAGTCGGTGCGTATGGAGCAGGGCTCCTCGGGCCTTTCCCGGCCCCTGCTGTCGGCGACCAGGGAGGCCCTGGGCGACAGCACCTGCCTTTCCGTATTCTCTATGCGCTCTCGAACAGTCACATATCCTCCGCTAACATCCGGTGACAGGTACTTTCTACTTTTCTTTCTACTCTCTCGGTGGAAAGTACCAGGTACAAAGTACCAGGTACTTTCCACTTTTATTTCTACTTTTTCAGGGCTTCGATCAGGCCCTCGCCCATCACGCGCGCCCGCTCCAGGGCGGCGGTATCTTCGGCGGCGGGACGGGTCGCGGCGACCCCCTGGTGCCCCGGCCCGGTCGCCATCGACGAATCGCCGACTATCAGCATCCCGTGGACGAGCAATATGTCATGGATCGCCCTGATGGTCGTCTCCTGGCCGCCGAACTTCCCGGCCCCCACGGCCACAGCGCCGGCCGGTTTGTTCACGAGGGCTTTCTCGCCTCTCAGGTTACGGCTCTTGTCCCAGAACGCCTTGAGCTGGCCGCTCAGCGTCCCGAAGAACACCGGGCTTCCCACCACCAGCGCGTCGGCGTCCCGCAGCAGGTCAAAGGCGTCGGCCAGCTTGGCGAACGTGTGGCAGGTCTCCGGGCAGGGAGTGGCGCACGCGACGCAGTACGGCTCCTCCTGCTCCTCGAGGGCGTCCATCACGTGGATTATGTCGGTCCTGGCGCCGAGCTCGGCGCAGCGCTTGAGCACCGCGTCCAGCAGCGCGTAGGTGTTGCCCGCCCGCTGGGGCGATCCGTTGACGGCTACTACAAGCATCTGAACCCACCTCCTGGCACGCCCGCCTGGTTGAAAAAACGGGGTGAAAAGTGCCTGGCACCGGTTTTTAACCCTGTTTCTAGTGGCCCTGCCCGCCGATCTCCTCAATGTTCGCCTGCGCCGCCGCGAGCCTGGCGATAGGCACCCTGAACGGCGAGCAAGAAACGTAGTCGAGGCCTATCGCGTTGCAGAACTTGATGGAAGTGGGCTCTCCCCCGTGCTCTCCGCAGATGCCCAGCTTGATGTTTTCCCTCTGTGAGCGCCCCCGCTCCACCGCCAGCTTCATAAGGTCACCCACGCCCTCCTGGTCCAGCCGCTGGAACGGGTCTGCGGGGTAGACGTCCTCCTCGATGTAAGTTGGCATGAACCCTTTGACGTCGTCGCGCGATATGCCAAAGGTGGTCTGGGTCAGGTCGTTGGTCCCGAAGGAGAAGAACTCGGCGTTGACGGCGATGCGGTCGGCCACGATGCAGGCGCGCGGCAGCTCTATCATCGTGCCCACCATATAAGTGACGTCCGACTTCTGGGCGCGCAGCACCTCGTCGGCGGCCGTAACCGCCAGCTCGCGCATGATCTGCATCTCCTTGTCCGAGCCGACCAGGGGAATCATTATCTCGGGCTTCACGTCAACGCCCTCGCGCGCTACCTCGCAGGCCGCCTGGATTATCGCCCGCACCTGCATCTGGTAGATCTCGGGGTAGGTGATGCCGAGGCGGCAGCCCCGGTGCCCCAGCATCGGGTTGGCCTCCTTGAGGCGCTTGTTGCGCTCGGCCACCTCCTCGGCGCTGACGCCCAGCTCTCTGGCCACGCTCTCGATGTCGGCGTCCTCGTGCGGCAGGAACTCGTGGAGCGGCGGGTCCAGCAGCCTGATCGTTACCGGCCTGCCCTGCATGACCCTGAATATGCCGACGAAGTCCTGCTCCTGCATGGGGAAGATCTTCTCGAGCGCCTCCTTGCGCCCCGCGAGCGAGTCGGACAGGATCATCTGCCTGACCGCCAGTATCCTGTCCCCTCCGAAGAACATGTGCTCGGTGCGGCACAACCCGATCCCCTCGGCTCCGAACGCCACTGCCTGCTCCGACTGCCCCGGCGTGTCGGCGTTGGTCCTTATCTTCAGGCGCCGCCGCTCGTCGGCCCAGGTCAGGAGCCTGGCGAAGTCCGCGTACACCTTCGAGTCTTCCGCCTTCAAGGTCCTGGTTATCAGCACCTGCTCCACCTCGGAGGGGCTGGTCTCGATCTTGCCCAGGTAGACCTCTCCGGCCGTTCCGTCTATCGAGAGCCAGTCGCCTTCGGCGACCTCCACCGACTCACCGTTCGGCTTTTCGATCTTGAACTTCCTGGCCTCGTAGTCGATGTCGAGCGCTGCGCAGCCGACGATGCAGACCTTGCCCATCTGCCTGGCGACAAGCGCCGCGTGGGAGGTGGCGCCCCCGAACTGAGTCAGGAAGCCCTCTGCGGCGTCCATGCCCTTGATGTCCTCGGGGCTCGTCTCGTGCCTCACCAGCAAAAGCCTCGCCTCGGGGTCGCGCTGCTTCATCTCGTGCGCGTCCTGGGCGAAGAGGACCACCTGCCCCGTGGCGGCCCCCGGCCCGGCCTTGGTGCCGGTGGCGACCATGCGGCCGTCGCGCTTGGCATTCTCCTTCGCCTGGAGGTCAAAGATGGGGCGCAGCAGGTCGTTGAGGCTCTCGGCGTCGACCCTGGTGATGGCCTCGTCGGGCCAGATGAGCCCTTCGTCGACGAGGTCGATCGCGATCTTCACGGCCGCGAAGCCGGTGCGCTTGCCGCTGCGGGTCTGCAGCATCCAGAGCTTGCCTTCCTGAATCGTGAACTCGAAGTCCTGCATGTCGCGGTAGTGCGCGTCCAGCACGTCCCGGATGCGCAGCAGCTCGTCGTAGGCATCCGGGATGTAGTTGTGCAGCTCTTCGAGCTTCTGCGGCGTGCGGATGCCCGCCACGACGTCCTCGCCCTGCGCGTTCAGCAGGTACTCGCCGAAGATCTCGTTCTCGCCGGTGGCGGGGTTGCGCGTGAAGCCGACCCCGGTGCCCGAGTCGTCGCCCATGTTGCCGAACACCATGGCCTGCACGTTTACCGCCGTGCCCCACTCGGCCGGAATGTCGTACTTTCGCCGGTAGGCGACGGCCCGGTCGTTGTTCCAGGAGTCGAAGACAGCCACGATAGCCCCGCGGAGCTGCTCGGAGGGGTCCTGGGGGAAGTCGACGCCCTTGCGCTTCTTTATCTCGTCCTTGAAGCGTGCCACAAGGTCCTTGAGGTCGTCGGCGGTGAGCTCGTTGTCGAGCTCGACCCCGGCCTCCTTCTTCTTGGCGTCGAGGATTACGTCGAAGGGGTCGCGCTCCTTGCCCTCCGGCTTGAGGCCCAGCACCACGTCCCCGTACATGTTCACGAAGCGCCGGTAGGAATCGTAGGCGAAGCGCGGGTTGCCGGTCTTGGCCGCGAGCCCCTCGACCGATCTGTCGTTGAGCCCGAGGTTGAGGATGGTGTCCATCATGCCCGGCATGCTCGCCCGGGCGCCCGAGCGGACCGACACCAGCAGCGGGTCGTCGCTCTCCCCCAGCTTCCTCCCCATCCTCTTCTCCAGCGCTTTCAGCTGCTCGGTGATCTGCTCCGCCAGGCCCTCGGGGTACTGGCAGGCCTCGAGGTAGCTGATGCACGTCTCGGTGGTGATGGTGAAACCGGGTGGCACGGGGATCCCCATGGAGCTCATCTCGGCAAGGTTCGCTCCCTTGCCGCCGAGCATGTCCTTCATGTCCTTGTTGCCCTCTTCGAAGTCGTAGACGTACTTCATGCCCATCACCTGGCCCCCTTATGACTCAAGAACATGCAACACAAGGGGTCAGACCCCCGCGAAGCCTTCCGGTCGCAGTCGTGGTTACCGGTCTCCCTTTTCTGCGACGGCCATTCAACACAAAAGGTCTTCCACCATTTGCTGCGTTTTTCCTATTCTTCCTGTGCCCGCTTAATCCCATGTGAGCCGCGAGAAATCGGCGACCTCGCAGAACAGCCCGGCGATGCGTCCCAGGAGCGAGAGGCGGTTGGCGCGCACGTCCTCGTCCTCCGCCATGATCAGGACCTCGTCGAAGAGCCTGTCGACCGGCTCGCACAGCGGCTCACACGCGACCAGCGCCCCCTCGAAGTCCAGCCCGGAGAGAGCGGAGGCTACGTCGGCCTCGGCCTTACGCATGACGCCGAACACCTCGCGCTCGATCGGCTCGGCGAGTCGCGCCTCCGATATCTCGCCCTTCTGGCGCCCACGCGAGAGGTTCGAGCAGCGCTCGAAGGCGGTGTAGAGGCGCGCCAGCAAGCCGGCCTCCCTTGCCTCTTCCAGCGCCGCCAGCCTCCTCGAGGCCGAGAGCGGAACGTCCCAGTCGACCGCCAGCACCGCCTCCACCAGGTCGTAGCGGTTGCCCGCCTCGGTGAAGAAGACGCGCTCGCGGCTGCTGAAGAAATCTTTGAACGCCTTCTCCGCCTCCGGTGACCAGGCGAACCCGTGCGCCTCCGACTCGAGCTCCGCCGCCGAGGCGCGCACCAGCCGGCTGACCGAGAAGGGAAAGCCGTGCTCCACCAGTATCAGGACGACCCCGACCGCCTGCCTTCGCAGCGCGTATGGATCCTCGGAGCCCGTCGGTATGTGCCCGAGCCCGAAGGACGCCGCCATGTTGTCGGCCTTCTCCGCGATCGATAGCAGCGCGCCTTCGGTGGACTGGGGCAGAGCGTCCCCGATCCTCCGCGGCAGATACTGCTCCCCGATGGCCTTGGCCACGTGCTCGCCCTCGCCGGTCTTTCCCGCGTATATGGCGCCGACGGTGCCCTGCAGCGCCGGGAACTCTATCACCATGTGGGTCACCAGGTCGCACTTGGCGAGCATCGCCGCGCGCGCGGCCCGCCCCGCGAGCTCCTCATCGGCACCGAGGTCGGCGCACTCCACCTCGACCAGGCGCGCGAGCCTGCGCGACTTCTCGGCCATGCTGCCGAGCTCGGACTGGTAGACGACGTGCTCGAGGTCCACCAGCCTGTCGGCCAGCGGCCGCTTGAGATCCTCGTCGTAGAAGAACTCGGCGTCGGCGAGCCGCGCGGCAAGCACCCTCTCGTGGCCCTTCTTGATGATGTCGTCCCTGGCCTTGTCGCCGTTGTGAACTGCCAGGAAGCCGGCGGAAAGCGAGCCATCCTTGCGCTCCACCGGGAAATATCTCTGGTGCGATTCCATCGCGTGCACCAGCACTTCGCGGGGCAGGCGCAGAAAACGCTCGTCGAAGGAACCGAGCACGATGCCCGGCCACTCCACCAGTTGTACGACCTCCTCGAGCACCTCGTCGTCCAGCACCGGGACCGCGGAGATCGCGGCGCAGGTCGACTCCGCCGAGCGGATTATCTCGGCCAGGCGCGTGCGGTGGTCGGCGATGACGAACGCCTCCTTGAGCGCGTGCTCGTAGGCGCGCGGTGTCTCTATCGACACTCTACCCGGGGAGAGGTAGCGGTGTCCCTGGCTCACCCTGGAGGACTTGAGCCCGGCGTACTCGAACTCGATCACCTTCTGGCGCAGCAGCGCCACCAGCCAGCGCACCGGCCTGGAGAACCTCTCCTCGCGACTCCCCCACCGCATCGACTTGGAGAAGCGCAGCGAGGTCACCACCTCCAGGAGCAGGCCCGGGAGTATGTCCTCGACCTCGTCGCCCTCGGTCTCGGTCACCGCGACTATACGCTCGCCCTTGTCCGTCTCCTCGACGCGCAGATCGTCCGGCTCGATCCCCTGCGCGCTGGCGAAGCCGAGTGCCGCCTTGGTCCAGTTGCCATCGGCGTCCCTGGCGGCGGCCAGAGGCGGGCCGGCCTTGCGCGTCACCTGCGCGGCCGCCCTGTCCGCGAGGCCGCGGACTGTCACGGTCAGCCGCCTGGGGGTCGCGAGAGTCCATATCTCCTCGAAGGCGATCCGAGCCTTGCCCAGCAGGTCCGGCATGCTCCGCTCCATCTGGGCAAGCGCGTCGTAGACCGCCGAGGAAGGCAGCTCCTCGGTGCCGATCTCCAGCAGGAGGTCAGGCATCGCTTCCCGCCCCCTCTCCCCAGGCCCCCAGCAGGGGGTAACCCTTGTCCTCGCGCCACTTCATGAACAGCTGCGCGCACCCCCGCGCCAGCACCCTCACCCTGCCGATGAACCCGGTGCGCTCGGTCACGCTGATGGCGCCGCGGGCGTCCAGCAGGTTGAATATGTGCGAGCACTTCATGCAGGCGTCATAGGCGGGGTGCAACAGGCCCTTGGCGATCAGGCCCTTGCTCTCGGCCTCGAAGTCCGCGAACAGCCGGTAGAGCAGCGCGGTGTCGGCTTCCTCGAAGTTGTAGGTCGACCACTCGACCTCCGACTGCCGGTACAGCTCTCCGTAGGAGACCTCGTCGTTCCAGGCCACGTCGAAGATGTTGTCCACGTTCTGCACGTACATCGAGATGCGCTCCAGCCCGTAGGTTATCTCCGCGGAGACCGGGCGGCAGTCGAACCCGCCGGCCTGCTGGAAGTAGGTGAACTGCGTGATCTCCATACCGTCGAGCCAGACCTCCCAACCCAGCCCCCAGGCGCCCAGGGTCGGCGACTCCCAGTCGTCCTCCACGAATCGGATGTCGTGATCGGCGGGCTTTATTCCCAGGCCGTAGAGGCTCTTCAGGTACAGGTCGATGATGTTCGGCGGGGACGGCTTGGCGATGACCTGGAACTGGAAGTGCTTGCCCACGCGGTTGGGATTCTCACCGTAGCGCGCGTCGGTGGGGCGCCTGGAAGGCTGGACGTAAGCGGTCCGCCAGGGCTCGGGTCCCAGGCACCTGAGCAGCGTCGCGGGATGGAAGGTGCCCGCCCCCACCTCGAGGTCGTAAGGCTGTGCCAGCACGTGGCCGCGGTCGGACCAGTATTTCTCCAGCGACAGTATGATCTGCTGCAGGGTCAGCGCCATCGGGCTCCAGCCTACTTGATGATTAACCTGGCCAGGAACGGATAAAGGCCGAAGCCAATAACCCCGGCCAGCAACGAGTATTCTAACCCCTTGCGCCAGTAAAGGTAACCCAGCAGTGCGACCAGGGAAAGGGCCAGGAAGCCGGCGCCGATGGCGCTGGTGCCCGGGCTCTCACCCGCCGCGTTGCTGACCCAGTAGATGTAGCCGAACTGGATGATGGTGGCCCCGATGATCGCCGCCCAGTGCGGCTCCAGGCGCACCTTCTCGTGGTACTTCGCGAACACATATACCAGCACCGTAACGACCAGGAAAGTGAACAGTATCTGGTTGCTGATGGCGATGTTGACATACGACAGCGCGTACTTCCAGGCCGGTGTCTTCTTGAACTCGGAGCCCTTGATGAAACCGAGCGACTTGCCGATCCAGGTCGAGAGCAGCGGGGGCACCAGGGCGGCCAGGCCGAACGGGATTGACCAGGCAAAGAGGTCCCGCACGTCCGTACCCTTGGCCTCGCGCACTACGGCCTTGTCCAGGAAAGGCGTCCCCAGGTCGGTGCGTCTCTGCACGTTCAGGGCCAGGAAGGCGAACAGCGCCCCCTGGATGAACAGGAAGAGCGCCTGGTAGAGCAGGAAGTCAGAGAATGTCGGCTTCCTGGGCGGGGCGGGCTTCTCGCTGGCGTGTGTCTTCTGCTCCGCGGGCGTCTTGTACTTCTCCTGGAACTTCTTGAGCTCCACCGGGTACTGCTTCTTGAGCTTGGCGTAGGCGTTGTTGGCGTCCTGGATGGCGAGCGGGTACTGCAGCAGGGTCGCCACGGCGATCACCGCCAGCAGCACCAGGTAGACCTTCATCTCCAGGGAGCCCTTTTTGATCAGGTTGAACTGCGGCTGCTGGGGCGCGGCTTTGGCCTTGGTGCCCGGCTTGGTCGTGCCCGGCTTCTGGGATGCCCCTGTCGCCCCCTTGCCGGCCGTAGCTGGGACAGCGCGGACGGGCCCCTTCTTCGCGGGCTTCTCCCCGGGCGCCTTGCCCGTCGCGTAGCTCGGCTTTCGGGCTTTCGCAGCCTGTTTCTTCTTCTTTTTGTTGGCCATCGCGGTGTGTTTCCTCGATTCGGTTTCCGCCTATTCTATAATAGATGGATAAGTTGGGTGCTCGACTGAGTGGAACTTCCGGCGGCCGTCGCCGGAAAAGCAGGAGGAGGCAACATGTTCGATTTCCTCATGACCAAGGAACAGAAGGAGCTCCAGGAGGAGGTCCGCGATTTCACCCGCTCCATCGACCGGCAGTACCTGCTGGACATGGACGCCGAGAAGATACAGTTCCCCAAGGAGATCCTGCTGGAGGCGGCCAAGCGGAACCTGCTGGGCCTGCGGTTCCCCAAGGAGTACGGCGGCCGCGGCCTCGGCTGGGTCGAGGAGTGCATAGCGATCGAGGAAGTGGCTACGCTGGGCATACCGCCCGCCTGCCTCTACTCGCTGGTGTCAATCGTCGGCGAATGCACCAACGAGTTCGGCAACAAGGAGCAGAAGGAGAAGTACCTCAAGCCGACCTGTGGGGCCAAGAAGTTCTGCTCGGAGGCCCTGACCGAGCCCAGGGGCGGCTCCGACTTCTTCGGCGCCACCACCACGGCCGTCAAAGACGACGGGAGCTATGTGCTCAACGGCCAGAAGAGGTTCATCGTCGGCGCCGAGGGTTCGGACTACTTCATGGCCTACGCCAAGACCAACCCGGAGGGCCCGCCGCGCGACAGCCTCTCCTGCTTCCTGGTCGACCGCGACGACAGCATCGAGGTCCGTCACGTCTACGGGCTGATGGGAGCGCGCGGAGGCGGCACCGGCCGCGTCATGTTCCACGACACTAAAGTGCCCGCTGAGAACATCGTCGGCGCCGAGGGCGAAGGCGGCAAGATCTTCTACCGCATGATGATCCCCGAGCGCCTCACCTCCGCCGCCGGCTCGCTGGGCGGCGCGCGCGCGGCCATCGAGGTCGCGGCCAGGTACACCACCAAGAGGAAGGCCTTCGGCCAGCAGATCAAGAACTTCCAGGCCGTGTCCTTCAAGATCGCCGAGGCGCAAACGGAGCTCGACGCCGCCCGCGCCCTGGTATACGCCACCGCCAGCGCCATCGACAGCGGGCAGGTCAGCGCGGGAAGGCTGCGCCGGATGGTGTCGGAGTCCAAGAAGTTCTCAACAGAGATGGCCTGGCACGTGGTCAACCACGCCATGCAGGCCATGGGCGGGATAGCCTACACCAACGTGTATCCCATCGAGAGGATGCTCCGGGACACCAGGCTGATAATGATCTGGACCGGCACCAACGAGATCATGAACCTGATCATCCAGCACGAGCTCTACAAGGAATTGGGGGCGGAAGTGAAGGCCGCCGGCCGGGACACGGAGTTTGATGCTCCGGAGGCCTACAACGAAGAAGAGAAGATATACGAGTAGTATCGAGTAGTAATATCTGAGGTGTGGCGGGGGCAGCTCGTTTGCTTGCTGTCTCCGCATGTGTGCTCAGCAGACTCTCTAGATCTGTGGATGCTCCGAAGGCTGCGCAAACGACCTACCCCCGCCACTTTCACGATCTATTCCGTCGGATAGCCTTCAATCGCTGTGGCGCGAGTATGAACGTGTGGCCGGCGGTGCTTCACTGGGGAAGGAAAAGAGCGAAGACTTCCATTACGTCGGATAGCCTGCGACTTAGGTTGCGTAGCGCCGGCGTTCCGCCGGCTTTGTGCTGTGAGTCAACACCCATACCGGTGGCGTTGGAGGCAATCTAAGTGGGGATGTAACACCGCCGGTGCTGAGCACCGGCGGTGTCTATTCTGGTGTGCTGAAAGGGTTTATGTCTTGCCCGGGAACGGACTGACGTTCGCCGGGGCTGTGAAGACCATCTTCTCGTTGAACTGGCTGAACGTCACCATCTGGGCCAGGCCGATGTTGTCTCCCGGCTCCGCGTACCCCTGCTTGATCAGGTCGGAGTTCGCCTTCATCGTTATCGAGACGTCCTCCCTCTTGAAAAAGCTGTTGTTCTTGAGCACGTAGAAGTCGAGCACTATCTTGGCGGCGGCCAGGTCGTCGACCGTCCTGGTCTGGTTGCCGTTGGGGTCCTTGAGCAGGTCGGTGATGATCGGGAGCTTCACAAACTCCTTCATGTCCGGCTCGCCCTGGAGGTGGTAGCACGGCTCGCCCTGCACGTTGGTGTCCCCCAGCTTCTTGAGGCTCTTGAACGACTTGATGTACTGCGATACCGAGAGAAACTGCGTCGCCGGCTGCGTCGCCTGGACCGACGGCGGCACCTCGTACCAGTTGCCCGCGAGCTGCCAGTACTGCTTGTCGCCGACCTGCAGCTTGGTGACCATGACGCCGCTTATCAGCTCGGTCTTGACCTTGGAGTTCTGGGTCTTGAGGTCTATGTCGCCCTCCGACTTCTGCACATAGTTCTGGGGCTGTACCTTGCCGTTCGCCAGCGGGGCGCGCGGCAGCTTCTGCGTCGACTCGGACACGAAATGGACCGTGACCAGGTCGTTATCGGCTTTGGTGGCGTCCTTCATTACCTGCTCGGCGCTCGGGCCGAAGCACCCGGGCAGCGTGAGCACCAGCGCCAGCGCCAGCGGCACGAGCAGTAAAAGGACCAACAATCTCTTCATCTGTCACCTCGCGTTGAAATGGTTTCGAAACGGGTTCCGTGGCGTCAGGCTTGTCTGACTCTCACTGATTATAACGGTGTCGCCTGCCGCGAGATACCCCGCCTGACAGGTCTAACAACCTCCATTGTCGTAAGATACATCGGGCAACCGCGCACTGGTTGCCAGTAATTACGACGAGTCTCCTAACGGAACGGTTTCACTTGGACGGATACGCGGGAAAACTCCTCAATCTGAACCTGAGCGACGGCTCGGGTAAGGAGTTCGTGATCCCTGAGGAGATAATACAGAAGTATATAGGCGGCAGGGGCGTGGGAGTCTGGCTGCTCTACAAGGGCCTGGAGGCTCACGTGGACCCCCTGTCAGCCGACAACGTCCTGCTGCTGATGACCGGCCCTCTCACCGGGATGGGCATCCCGGCGGTCAACCACCTCTCGATCTGCACCAAATCGCCGCTGACCGGCACTATCGTCGGGGCGTCGCTGGGGGGCGATTTCGCGACCAGGCTGAAGTCATGCGGCTACGACGGGGTGATCCTGAGGGGGCGCTCTCCCCGCCCGGTCATCGTCGACATCACCGAGGGACGATGGAAGATACGGGACGCGGGAAAGCTCTGGGGGACAAACGTGGTCCAGGCGCAGGAGCTGCTGGAGAGCCGGGTAGCCAGTGTCATGTGCATCGGGGCCGCGGGCGAGAACCAGGTCCGCTACGCCACGATCGTCTCCGGCGAGCACACCGCGCAGAGGGGCGGGACCGGCGCGGTGCTGGGCTCCAAGCTGGTCAAGGCGATCAGGGTGGGCGGCTCGTTCGACGTCCCGGTCTTCGACCGAGAGCGCCTCGACAGGCCGGCCGACTCCATCAAGGCGCGGCTCAAGACCTCGGACTCCTACCCCAAGTACGGCACGGCCGGCAACCTGGCCATCGCCAACGAGAAGGGGGTGCTCCCCACCCGCAACTTCGCCGAGGGTTCCTTCGAGAGCATCCAGAAGATCAGCGGCGACGCGCTGCGCTCTCAGATCAGGCGGACGGCAAAGGGCTGCCAGGGCTGCCCGGTCGATTGCACCACCGAGATGAAGCTGCCCACCAGGTCAGGCACGATACGGGTCAAGGGTCCCGGGTACCAGCCGCTGGCGATGTTGGGCAGCAACCTCATGATCGACGATCTGGAGACGATCGTTCGCAACAACTACCTCTGCTACCTGCTGGGGCTCGACCCGATAAGCGCCGGCGGCACGATCGCCCTTGCCATGGACCTGGCGGACAGAGGCCGCATGGACCTTCCCATACGCTTTGGAAGCGGCAGAGAGATCGGACCGCTCCTCAGGCTCATCGCCACCAGGAAGGGGCCGGGCGACGAGCTCGCGGACGGCGCGATAAGCCTGGTCCTCAAGTACGGCTTCGGCGACCTCGCCATGGCGGTGAAGGGGCTCGAGCTCTCGGGGTACGACCCGCGCGGCGCCTGGGGGCAGGGGCTTGCTTACGCCACCTGCCCGGCGGGTGGAAGCCATATCGGCTCGATGATGGTCTCCCCGGAGTCGCTGGGCAAGCCGGTGTCGATCCCTGGAACGCGGGCCGCCGGCAAGATCAAGCTGACCATCTTCGCGCAGAACATGTTCACCGCGCTCGACTGCCTGGTGGCATGTCACCGGGCGTCATATTGCCTGCTGACGGTGCCGGACTGGATCTCGCACCTGCCGCCCACCTTGATCGGTTTCTTCAGCGGGCGGATGCCCAACATGTCCGCCTCGACGCTGAACCTCGATGATTACCACCGCGCGCTCGCTTTCGCGACGGGGGTCCATTACAACAAGCGAGCTTTCCTGAGGGCCGGCGAGAGGACGTTCAACCTGGAAAGGCTTTTCAACCTGCGGGAGGGTCTGACCAGCAAGGATGACAGCCTGCCGCTGCGGTTCATCGGCGAGCCCTTCCGGGAAGGTCCGGCAGCGGGGAAGGTCGTGCCCCTGACCAAGATGCTCATGAGGTATTACCGGCTTCGCGGCTGGAACGAGGTCGGCATCCCCACCGAGCAGGAGCTCAAGAGGCTCGCGATCGACGAGCGCCCCCGCTAGTTAAAAAACGGTGCCAGGCACTTTTCACCCCGTTTTTTTAACCCTACCTGACGCAAGACGGATATTGGTTGAAAAAAACCCCTGAAAAGTGCCTGGCACCGTTTTTTAACTAGATGGCGCCGAACTTGCGGATGCGCCTGTTGTACTCCTGGATCGCTTCCATCAGGTGCTCTTTGCGGAAGTCGGGCCAGGTGACCGGGGTGAAGTAGAGCTCGGCGTAGGCGATCTCCCAGAGCAGGAAATTGCTTATCCTCGATTCGCCCGCCGTCCTGATCATGAGGTCGTAGTCCACCACGTCCGGCGCGTAGAGGTGCCTGGCTATGGTCTTCTCGCTTATCGCACCCGGCTTCTGCTTTCCCGCCGCGATCTCCCAGCCGATCGCGCGCATCGCGTCCACCAGCTCGGCGCGCCCGCCGTAGTTGAAAGCCACGTTCAGCTTCATGCCCTTGTTGCGCCCGGTGGTCGACTCGGCCTCGGCCATCTTTCTCTGCAGCGCCTTGGGGGTGCGCTCCCTGCGGCCGATGAACCTGATCTTCACGTTGTTCCTGTGGAACTCCGCCACGCGCCGGTCCAGCAGCTCCCGGTTGAAGTTCATGAGGAACCGGACCTCATCGGTGGGCCTCTTCCAGTTCTCGGTGGAGAACGCGTACAGCGTCATCGCCTCCAGGCCCAGCTCGGCTCCGGCGATCACCGCGGCCGTGACGGCTTTCTCCCCCTCGCGGTGCCCCTCTATCCTCGGCAGCCCCCGCTGCGTGGCCCAGCGGCCGTTGCCGTCCATGATTATCGCTATCCTCTTGGGGATCACGAGCGCGTCTGCATCCGCCATATCGCTAACCTCCGATCCTGTCGTCCGCCGCCGGCATCGCCTTGGCCACGCGGTGCGACCTGAACTCTCTCTCCATCCAATGCTCGAGGACCCTGCCCATCAGCGCCCTGACCTCGGCGGATGAGCCCTCCTCCAGCTCCGGCGGCCACTCCCCCAGCCGGTTCGACGCCATCCAGGTCAGCTTGCCGTAGGTGGGATGGCTGAGCTTCACCAGGCGGCCAGCGGACACGGCGCTCACCGACCTGCAGCGCTCGCACACGATGCCGCCCAGGGTCAGCGAGAACCAGACCTCTTCGCCCGGCTCACCCGCGCAGGACGCGCACCTGGTGACCATCAGCTCGAAGCCGGCCTCCGCCATCACCTTGAACTGGAACATCGCCAGCACCAGCCCGGAGCGCGCCGGGTTCTCCTTGAGCAGCTGGAGCCCCAGCAGCAGCAGTTCGAACAGCCGGGGCACCGGCTCGCCCTCCTCGGTGATGCTGTCCATCAGCTCCGCCATCGCCGAGGCGGCCACGAAAAGGTCGAGGTCGTCACGCACCTCCTGGAATGAGTTGATGATCTCGGCCTGCTTCACGGTGTCCATGGTGCGGCCGCGGTGGAGGAACAGCCTGGCGTGCGTCAGCGGCTCCAGCCTCGCCCCGAACCGGCTGGAGGTCTTGCGCACCCCTTTCCCCACCGCCGAGCGCTTTCCGTTTTGGCGGGTGAGCACTCGCAGTATCTTGTCGGACTCGCCCAGCCTGTAAGTCCTGAGCACGATGCCCTCGTCCTTGAACTCGGGCCGGCCGCGCGCCATTCGACTCTCGGATTGCGCCGCGCGGTCATTCCGCGTCAGGGGCTGCTCAAGTGTTGGCACGGATGAAGTCCTCCATGATCTCCGGCCCGGCGCTGGCGCCGATCCTGTTGGCACCCGCCTCGAGCATCGCTTTTGCGTCGCTCCAGGTGCGGATGCCGCCGGCCGCCTTGACGCCCAGCTCGTCGCCCACGACCCTGCGCATCAGCTTGATATCCTCGACCGTGGCACCGCCGGGCCCGAGCCCCGTGGCGGTCTTCACGTAGTCCATGCCGGCCTCCACCGCCCTGCGGCAGGCCTCCTCCTTCTGCTTGTCGTCGAGGTAAGGGGTCTCGAGGATGAGCTTGACCGGGACGCGCCGGGCGACCTTGAGGCGCTCCCAGTCGCGCACCGCCGAGGTGACGGCGATGATGTCCTCGTCTACTATGTCCCACTCGCCCGAGACCGCGGCGGATATGTTCATGACCATGTCGATCTCGCGGGCGCCCTCTTCCAGCGCCAGGACCGTCTCGGCGACCTTGACCTCGGGAGCGGCATATCCGTACGGGAACGATATCGGCGCGCCCACCCCGACCTCGCTGGCGGACAGCATCCCGTCGGCAAGCGGTATGTAGCAGGGAGGGAGGAACACATTGCGGAAGCCCCACTTCCTTGCTATCGCGATGAAGGCCGTGAAGTCGTCTATGGTCTTATCCGGCTTCAGCAGCGTGTAGTCGATCAGCCGCAGGAGCGACTTGGTCGTGAGTGAAGCGGTATCGACCGGTCTGTAGTCGTCGGCGGTCGCATCATCCGGACTGTCGTTCATCTTTTCCTCCTGGGCGGTCAGTTCTTTCAGCTATATGAGCAGCCTGCCTATGCAAAGGTATATCGCCAGGCTAAGTACGTCCATCATAGTGCCCAGCAGAGGGCCGGAGATGGCACTGGGGTCGCGCCGCACGGCCTTGAGACCCAGCGGGAGCGCGCAGCCCACGAACGCCGCGGCCACCACCGTGAGGGCCAGCGACAGCCCCACGGTCACCCCCACCGCCGGGGTCAGGTGGAACGCGAACGCGATGGCCGCGACCACCGCCCCGGTCGCCAGGCCCACCAGCACCCCCCATGCCATCTCGCCGGACATGGCCCGCAGGGTCGACCTCTTGAGCGGCGCTCCGGTCGATAGCTTGTGTCCCATGATGGTGGAGGACTGCACCGCGATGTTGCCGCCCATGGTCACCAGCAGCGGTATGAAGAAGATCAGCACCACGAACTTGTTGAACAGCGGAGAGTAGAGCTTGAGGATGCCACCCGCCACCAGTATCTCGACGACCGCGGCAACGATGAACCAGGGCAATCGCCGCCCCAGGTTGGCCAGCAGACCACCGGCGGCGGCCTCCTCCTCCAGCCCGGTCGCGCCGGCGAAACGCATGATGTCCTCGTCGGCCTCGTCGCTGAAGACGTCCATGACGTCGTCGACCGTGACGATCCCGAGCATCCGTTCCCTATTGTCGACCACAGGGACCGCCAGCAGGTCGTACTTGCTGATTACCTCGGCGACCTCCTCCTGGTCCTGCTCCGGGCGCACCGTTATCACGTCCCCGGAGAGCAGCTCCCCCACTCGCTGGTCGGGCGGCGAGATGATCAGCTCGCGCAGCGACAGTACGCCCCCCAGCATGCCCTCCTCGGAGACCACGTAGACGTAGTAGATGGTCTCGATGTCGGGCGAGACGCGCCTCAGCCTCTCGATGGTCTCGTCGACCGTGTCGTCGGGAGACACCGCCACGAAGTCGGTCGTCATGAGGCCGCCGGCGGTCTCGTCGCCGTACGCGAGCAGCGCCTGCAGCTCGCCGGCCTCCTCCCGCTCGAAGAGCTGGAGCAGCCTGACCCTCTGTGAATCCGGGACGTCGCCCAGCAGGTCGACCGCCTCGTCGATGGGCATGCGCTCCAGAAGCTCGCGCAGCTCGCCGGTGCGCAGCCTGGAGGCGACCGCCACCTGGTGGGCCTCGGCCATCTCGAAGAGCGCGCGGGCGGCGATGGCACCCTCGAGGCTCACCAGTATCTCGACCTCGTCGGACGGGTTCAGCCTGGAGAGCACCTCGGCGCTGTCGGCCGCATGCAGGTCGGATATGGTGCGGACCGCCTGCTGCAGGTCGCCCCGCGCCAGCATGTCCTTCACCGTATCCAGTATTACCCTGTTGCGTTCCTCCATCGTCAGCTCCGGTTCGAGCGCCCCGGACGTGTCATGGGGGCGCGGTCAAGCCTGGTTAGCGAAGAATGGTCGGGTGCTATGCGAGCCCCGTGCGCCGGGACCGCCCGGCGTCACTGGTAGTCGAGCCTCTTGATGAACTCGGGGTTCTTCGACCAGTCCTTTTCTACCTTCACCCGGAGGTCGAGAAACACCTTGTTCCCGATGAGCGGCTCTATGTCCTGGCGCGCCCTGGTGCCTATCTCCTTAATCATGCGGCCACCCTTACCCACTATGATACCCTTCTGCGACTCGCGCTCAACGTAGATGACGGCCTCCACGTCCACGATGTCACCTTGCGGCCGGGCCTTGATGTCCTCGACCAGGACGGCCACGCTGTGAGGGACCTCGTCGCGCGTGAGTTCGAGAGCCTTCTCCCTGATCAGCTCGGAAACCAGCACGTTCTCCGGCTGGTCGGAGGTCATGTCGTCGGGGAAGTACTTGGGGCCGGGTGGGAGGAAAGAGCCGATGCGCTCGATGAGCTGCTCGAGCCCCGCGCCGAACTTCGCGGAGACGGGCAGCACGTCGGCGAAGGCAAACAGGTGGCGGGCGACCTCGAGCTGCGAGCGCGACTTGTCCTCGTCCAGGAGGTCGACCTTGTTGACCAACGCGATGGCTGGCGTGTCCACCTTTTCGAGCTCTCCCGCGATGAACAGGTCTCCCTTGCCGATGGTCTGTGCGCCGTCCATCACGAACAGGATGACGTCTACGTCCCGCAGCGTCGAGAGCACCATGGCGTTGAGCTTCTCCCCCAGAGCCTCCCTGGGCTTGTGAAAGCCGGGGGTGTCGACGAATACCAGCTGTGCCTCGTCGCTGGTCACCACCGCCCTGATGCGGTTGCGGGTGGTCTGCGGCTTGTCTGAGGTTATCGCCAGCTTGACGCCGGCGAGCCTGTTGAGGAGGGTGGACTTGCCCACGTTGGGCCGCCCGATGATGCCGATGAACCCCGACCTGTACCCAACGCTTTCGTCCACTCGCCCTCTCCTGATCCATGCGGCCGTTGCCGCGGCTTTCCGCCTAGGTCCCCTGGGGGAACCTGCGCATCCCGATGTTGAGCAACAGACCCACACTGAAGAAATTCACAATGAGCGACGAACCGCCGTAGCTCATGAAGGGTAACGGGACTCCGGTGATGGGCATGATCCCCATGGTCATGCCGATGTTCACCAGGATCTGGAAGAAGAACATCACCACGATTCCGCCCGCGATCATCGTCCCGAACGAATCGCGCGCGGTCACCGCGATCCTGAGCGCCCTCCACAGCAGCAGCCCGAACAAAGTCAGCAGGATGACCCCGCCGATGAAGCCGAGCTCCTCGCCCACCACCGAGAAGATGAAGTCGGTATGGTGCTCGGGAATGAACTTGAGGTTCGTCTGCGTCCCGTTGAAGAGCCCTTTTCCGATGAGTTGCCCGGAGCCTATGGCGATCTTCGACTGCATCAGGTTATACCCGGTGTGCAGCGGGTCCATGTCCGGGTTGATGAAGACCAGCAGCCTCGTTATCTGGTAGGCCTTGAGCAGCTTGAGCCCGATGGCGGCGGCCATGACCACCGCGGTGCCACCAAGAAGGACGCCCATCTGTTTAAGCCTGGCGCCTCCGATAAGCAGCATCCCCACCATGATCACGAAGACGGAGAGTGTTACCCCCAGGTCCGGCTCCAGGAAGATGAAGAACATCACGCCGGTGCCGACGGCGACCGCCTGCAGGAACTCCTTGTTGGAGCCTATCTCCATGTGCCGGTCGGCGATGAACGTCGCCAGCATAAGTATCACGGCCACCTTGGCGATCTCCGAGGGCTGCACCGGGAAGAAACCCAGGTTTATCCAGCGATGCGCGCCGCCGATAGCGGGGAAGAAGAGCACGACAAACAGCAGCAGCATGGTCACGGCGTAGATTATCTTGGAGTACGGCATGATGCGGCGGTAGTCAAACGCGGCTCCGAGGAACATCACCAGCAGCGCCAGCACCAGGAACATCATCTGTTTCTTGAGGTAGTAGGTCGACGGGTTGTCAGCGCGCGTGGCGCTGAAGATCATGAGGACGCCGAACACTCCCAGGCCCAGCGCGGCGAACAGCAGCACCTTGTCCATCTTGCGGAACGGCAGGCGTTTCATTATCTCTTTGGGCGCGCTGGAGCGCACGAGTCCCGGTGAGAACTCCGCCGAACCGCTGGTCCTTCCCATCATCTCGGGTTCACCAACCTAGTCTCCGGCGCTCGGCAGGATCTCGCCCTGCGGCTGGAGGTTGAACAGTCGCTCGAGTATCCTGCGCGCGACCGGCGCCGCGCTCTCGCCGCCGTGCCCGCCCTGCTCGATCGCGACCGCCACCACGTACTTGGGGTCGCCCGCCGGCGCGAACCCGCAGAACCACGCGGTCGGCTGCTTTCCCGCGATCTCGCTCGTCCCGGTCTTGCCGGCGACAGGTATCTGGGCGACCGGGAAGCCCTGGAAGGTTGCCGAGGCGGTTCCCTTTCCCTGGACGACGCCCGTCAGGGCGCCTATGACCGACTGCAGCAGCTGCGGGTTGAGCGACATCTCCGCGGCGGTCTCCAACTGGGCGGTCTTGGCCACCTTGCCGTCCACGTTCTGCAGGGTCTTCATCACGTGGGGCCTGATGAACTTCCCGCCGTCGGCGATGCCCGCGTAGAGGTACGCCATCTGCAGCGGAGTCGTCAGTATGTCGCCCTGGCCGATAGCCATGTTGACGGTGTCCCCCGGGTACCAGACCTGGTACTGGGGGCTCTTGCGGTTGAACTCCTTCTTCCACTCGGGGCTGGGTATGCGGCCGGCCATCTCGCTGGTGAGGTCGATGCCGGTGGTCTTTCCCAGCTGGAAGTCGCGCGCCCACTCCCACAGGGGCTTGCCCTGGTTCTGCGCCTGGCGCTGGTAGAACTGGTAGCCGATGGTGTAGAAGACGGTGTCGCACGACTGCACGATGCCGTTCACCAGGTCGATG
>Ga0209747_1000279_pt1 | contig 27900 bp, 19 predicted proteins | sample BarGraNGADG00311_FD_184498 | JGI IMG/M metagenome (GOLD analysis project Ga0209747, IMG submission 184498) | Arctic peat soil microbial communities from Barrow, Alaska - Barrow Graham LP Ref core NGADG0011-311 (SPAdes) (version 2) | ecosystem: Environmental > Terrestrial > Soil > Wetlands > Peat...
CGGGCTCGTGAAGAAGGTCTACTTCCCGCGCGAGGTCCTGCCCCTGGGGTCGATCGGCGCGAACGTGTTCCAATTCGTGATGCAGATGCTCATACTGCTGGCTTTCCTCCTCATAATCGGGTGGCACTTCTCGCCTTACATTCTGATGCTGCCGCTGGTGATGCTGCTCGAGATCGTGTTCACCACCGGCTTCGTGCTCTACCTGTCGGCCGCGAACGTTTACCTGCGGGACGTGCAGCACTTCACGGAAGTGGCCACGATGGCGTGGTTCTGGCTGACCCCGATCGTCTACGTGATCGGCGTCGTCCAGGGCAAGCTCGGTGGGGCCTTCCGGCTGTACCTCCTGAACCCGATCACGAACATGACCGAGCTCTATGTCTGGTGTATCTACAACCCGAAGTACTACGCGCCGCTATCGTTCGTGCCGGGCAAGAGGATGGTCTTCATTCCACTTCCGAAGCTGCAGCCCGCGGTGGTCTACCTGTCGTTCTGGGGAATCCTCGGGACGATCATCTTGTCAGTGCTGCTGCTCATATTCGGCTACTACTATTTCACCAAGAAGGAGCGCGGGTTTGCCGAGCAGATATAACCCGGTGATGTGACATGGGATCCAATTACGCGGTAGAGGTCAACAACGTCTCCAAGATGTTCAAGCTTTATCACGAGAACGTGAGGAGCTTGAAGGAGAAGGTGCTCTTCTTCAACAAGCGGGGCTACGAGGAGTTCTGGGCGCTCAAGGACATCGACATCCAGGTGCCCGAGGGCGAGACCCTCGGCATCATCGGCGCGAACGGCTCCGGCAAGTCCACTCTCCTGAAGCTGACCACGAAGATCCTCTACCCGACGAAGGGCAAGGTCGTGACCAACGGGAGCATCGCCGCCTTGCTGGAGCTCGGCGCGGGGTTCCAGCCGGACCTGACCGGCCGCGAGAACGTCTACCTCAACGCCTCCATCCTCGGCTTCTCCAAGAAAGAGGTCGACAAGCGCTTCGACGAGATCGTCTCCTTCGCGGAGATGGAGCGGTTCATCGACAACCATGTCCGGAATTACTCGAGCGGCATGTATATAAGGCTGGGGTTCGCGGTAGCCATCAGCGTCGACCCGGACATCCTGATCGTCGACGAGGTCCTGGCGGTCGGCGACGAGGCGTTCCAGCGCAAGTGCATAGAGCGCATCGAGGACATCCAGGAGGCCGGCAAGACCATTATCTTCGTGACCCACAACGTGGAGATGACCAAGGAGATCTGCACCAGGGTCGTCATGCTGGACCACGGCGAGATGGTCAAGGAGGGCAAGCCGCGCGAGGTGGTCAACTACTACCACCAGCTGATGGAGTCGGACGAGTCGGAGCGCTCCGAGAGGGGCAGCAGGCAGATAGAGATCCTGGGGGTCGCGCTGCTCGACGACGAGGACAAGGTCGTGAACGATTTCTTCACAGGGCAGAACATGAAGATCAGGATCGCTTACCGCGCCAACGAGCCGGTCGCCGACCCCGTGTTCGGTTTCTCAATTGACGACTACCGAGGGTTCACCGCGTACGGCACCAACACCCGGCTCAAGGGGATGGACCTCGGGACCGTCTCGGGCGAGGGCTTCATACAGTTCGACCTGAAATCGCTGCCCATGCTCGAGGGCAGGTACCTGGTGAGCGTCGCAATCCACTCGCGCGACGAGGAGACGGTCTACCACTGGCTGGACAGGTTCTACCCGTTCGACATGCACTCGGACATCATGGACGCGGGGCTGCTGTACATACCGTCCGAAGTCACCTTCGTGCCGAACTACCCTCACGTGGAGGCGACCCATGAGCCAGGCTAACGCCGACATCGAGGACGTCCTGGCCGACGTCGCGAACGTTCTCCGCGAGCGCGAGACGGGCCGCAGCCAGACCTACCGCTCGGAGGTCCGCGAGATAGAGGACGTCATCTACCTGATGCCGGGCGCCTGGCAGAGCATCACCAACAGCCTCACCGCGCTTGACCAGAGCCTCGCCCCCCTGGAGGCTTCTTTCACGGCGGGGGAGGAAGGGCCCGAGCGCGCCGGCTTCCCCCAGTCGGTGAAGAACGTCGCGAAGAGCGCGATACAGAAGTCCGTCTACTGGTACGTGAACCCCATCGTCGCCCAGCTCCACCGGATGCACGCCTCGACGGCCCGCGCCATGCACGAGATGGCCGACCAGCTGAAGAGCGTCAACGACCGGCTCGAGGTCCTGGAGAAGGACAGCCTGTCGCGCAGGGTCCAGGCCCTGGAAGGGGAGCGGTTCGACGAGCGCATCGGCAGGCTCGAGAGGTCGTGGCGGCAACGCATGGCCGAGGAGCCACGGTACGCGCCCCCTCCCGCCGAATCGGGCGAGCCCACCGCGGCCGCCGAGGGAGACGGGCGGGGCGTCGGGCGAGAACGACCGCCCATCGGGAGGGCGGAGCCGCTCTTCCACTTCGACTACTACTGGTTCGAGAGCATACACCGGGGTGACAGGGCGCTAATCAAGCGGAGGCAGCAGCCTTACCTGGAGTTCTTCGAGGGATGCTCGAACGTCCTCGACGTCGGATGCGGCCGGGGCGAGTTCCTCGAGCTGATGGTGGAGAAGGGGATCGGCGGTTACGGAATAGACATCGAGAGCGACGCGGTCCAGTTCTGCGAGGACGCAGGCCTCAAGGCCGAGCAGGCGGAGGCCATCTCACACCTTGCGGCGATACCCGACGACAGCCTGGACGGCGTCTTCATCTCCCAGGTGGCGGAGCACATGACCCCGAGCGAGCTGATCGAGCTGGTGGGGCTCGCCTACAACAAGATGAAGCCGGGCGGGCACGTCGTGGTCGAGACGCCGAACCCGCAGTGCCTGCTGATATTCGCGAGCTTCTTTTACGCCGACCTCTCGCACGTGCAGCCGATACACCCCGAGACGATGAGGTTCCTGCTCCTTTCGGCGGGCTTCAGGGAAGTCGAGATCAAGCTGACCAACCCGGTTCCCAGGAACCAGCGCCTCGGCAAGGTAGTCGTGCAGGAGATCAGCCCTGGCGAGACCTGGGTCGACGAGCTCAACGCCAACGTGGACAAGCTCAACTCGGTCCTCTTCAGCTACATGGATTACGCGGCGATCGCGGAGAAATAGGTGCAAATGGCCGACACGACCATCGTCATACATGACCTCGAGAGCGGCGAGCAGGCCGTCCGCCTCCTCCGCGCGTTGAGCGGGGCTCCCGGCGGCACGCGCAAGGTCGCCGTCGTCGCGCGCGCCCGGGCCGCCGCGATCCGCGAGGCGCTGGCCGGCTCCGCGTTCGACGTCGTGGAAGCAGACGACGAGGCCTCGAGCGGGCAGCGCAAGAACATGGGCATCGCGGCCGCGGCCGGGGACGTGGTCTTTCTTTCCGCGGACGTCGTGGCCCTCGGCAAGGACTGGATGCGGGACCTCGCCGATGAAGCCGCTTCCTGCGGAGCCGGCGTAGTCGGCTGCAAGGTCACCGACCAGTCGGGGATGATAGCCAACGCCGGTTACCACGTGATCCAGCCGGACTGCGACCTGTTTCCGCTGGGGGGCGACAAGAAGGACATCAACCAGTACCACTACGCCCGCGAGGTGGAAGGCGTCGACTCGACATGCATGTACGTGACCGCCTCCGCCCTCTTAGCCGCCGAGGGGTTCGACCCCGCCCTCGACGGCAGGTACGACGACCTGGACTTCTGCCTGAAGGCGAAAGCGGCAGGTATCGGGGTCGCGTGCGCGGGCAGGGTGAAGGTGGTCCGCAGGGACGCCGACAAAGCAGGCGACTCGCCGATCCACCGGCCCGACACGTCGCGCAGCGCATACCGCGACCGGTGGGCCGGTCACTACGCGGACCGCTACGAAGAGAGCGTGATGTGGCACTCGTGGATCAACGCGCCGACCGGCTACGCGGTCTCATCCCAGTACCTGGTGCTCGCCCTCGAGCAGCTCAACGTGGACGTGAGGTACGGATTCGTGTACGGGGTGGAGGAGCCCCCGAACGAGGACGAGCGGATCAACGAGGTGCGGCGCAAGATCAAGAACCTCGACATCACCCAGGTCGTGTACGGCCAGGGGGACGTCTTCTTCAAGAACAGCGGCAAGTACAAGGTCGGCTACTCGATGCTCGAGGTCACCGGCATACCGGCGGACTGGGTCCAGCAGGCGAACGCGCTGGATGAGATCTGGGTCCCCTCCGAGTTCAACAAGGAGACATTCACCGCGAGCGGCGTGAAGCGGCCCATACACGTGATGCCGCTGGGCGTGGACATCAACTACTTCCATCCGTTCATCAAGGCGAGCCGGATCGACGACCGGTTCGTGTTCATGTCGGTGTTCGAGTGGGGCGAGCGCAAGGCGCCCGAGGTGCTCATGCAGGCCTACAACCAGGAGTTCTCGGCCTCGGACGACGTCCTCCTTCTCCTGAAGGTGAACAACACAGACCCCGCGGTCAACATCGAGCGGCACGTGGAGGCGATGCGGCTGCGCGCCGACCGGGCCCCGGTGGTCATCGTGCTCAACCAGAACATTCCCAGCTACCAGATGGGGTCGCTCTACTGCTCGAGCGACTGCTTCGTCCTGCCGACCCGCGGGGAGGGCTGGGGCATGCCGACGCTCGAGGCGATGGCTTGCGGCCTGCCCACGATCAGCACGCACTGGAGCGCGCAGACCGAGTTCTTCAACGAGGACGTCGGATACCCGATCAACTTCAAGCGCCTCATCCCGGCGGTCGCGAAGTGCCCGTACTACGAGGGCTTCGAGTGGGCGGACCCCGATATCGACCACCTTGCCTCGCTGATGAGGCACGTGTACGAGAACAGGAGCGAGGCGCGCGCGAAAGGTCTCCGCGCATCGGTCTGGGCCCGGGAAAAGTGGACCTGGCTGCACGCCGCAAAGCGCATAAAAGCACGGCTCGGCGAGATTTCCGACTGAACCCCTATGCTATAATTTTCTCGAAATACGAGCATCAACACCCGGAAGGCGGTATTTCAGTGCCCAGGAAGAGGGCGAGCGACAAAGAGACCGCGCCTGCCTCCGAGATCGCCGAAGAGACGCTGGAGGAGCTGTCCCTGGGCCTGCGCGAGAAATCGCCTAACGGGCACCGGATACAGTCCTACGACGACCGCCACCTGATGGAGAACCTGCACCTCGCGAACGCGTCCTACGACAAGAACCTTCCCGGCGAGATCGAAAGCGCGAGGCGCGCCTCGGGGCCGTTCGTGTCTTTCGCGAAGCGCGTTATCAGGAAGCTGACCGGCTGGTACATCGACCCCGCACTGGACCGCCAGCGCATCTTCAACGCGTCGGTCACCCGCACCGTGAACGAGATGAAGCAGTACCTCGACCACATCCAGATAAACGAAGACATCCTCTCCACCATCATGCACCGCGACCTCGCGCTGTTCAGGGCGAACGTGCTGTTCCTCAATAAGTACCTCGAGCGGCGGATGATCGATTTCGAGAAAGAGCTGGTCATCCTCCGCGCCAAGGGAGATGGGCGCACGGCCGTTCCCTCCGTCGATGCGGGTGACAACGGGGGCGGCACCGCCGAGGACCTTCTTGCGACCATCGACGTGCTGACCCTCGAGCAGAGGGTCCACGGCTCGCCGAGGGTCGTCAAGGACCGGCAGCGGGTGTACCTCCCGTTCTTCAAAGGATGCAACGCCGTGCTCGCGATCGGCTGCGGCAGGGGCGAGCTCCTCCAGCTGTTCGAGCAGGAGGGCGTGGGCGCCACGGGGACCGAGACGAACCCGACACTGGTCGACTACTGCAAGGACAACGGCCTGAAGGTCATGCTGGTGGACCCGGTGGATTACCTCGAATCGCTGGAGGACTCCTCGCTGGACGGCATAGTCCTGTCGCGGTTCGCGGGCCACGAGCCGCCTTCGCGCCTCATAAAGATGCTCACTCTCTGCAGGAAGAAGCTGTCCGGGGACGCCGCCCTCGTCATCGAGACACCCAACCCGTTCTCGCTGTACGCGGTCGCGAGCTACGCGCTGGAGAGCACGGAGCAGGCCCACCCGCTCCACCCCGAGACCCTCAAACAACTCTGCCTCTCTTACGGCTTCAACGAGCCCGCCGTGATGTTCCTGAAACCTCTGCCCCCCGAGGAGCACCTCGAGGAGCTCGACCTGACGGCGAGCGCGCCGGTGCTGGACGCCCGTCAGCAGGAGCTGTTCCACCAGGCCAACGAGAACTTCGCGAAGCTCAACCGCATTCTCTTCAGCCACCGCGATTACGCGGTCGTGACCAGGCGGGAGCGGCGGGAAGGGCTCTGATGGACGATCGAAGCCGCTACGAGAGCGAGATCGACTTCAGCAACCCCAACCACTCCTACACCAAATCGGCGGATCTCGTCGGCGACGGCAAGCGCGTTGTGGACTTCGGGTGCTGGACGGGCTTCATGGCCAAAGCCCTGGGCGGGCGCGGGTGCGCGGTGACCGGGATAGAGATCGACCCCGAGGCGGCCGAAGCCGCCAGCGAGTTCTGCGAGAGAGTGATCGTCGGCGACCTGGACCAGCTGGACCTCGCCGAGGCCCTGGGAGGCTCGAGCTTCGACGTCGGCCTTTTCGGCGACGTGATCGAGCACCTCAAGGACCCCAGGAGGGTGCTCTGTGCGATGCGCGGACTGCTGGCCCCGGGGGGGCACATCGTGGTGTCGGTGCCTAACGTTGCTCATGCCAGCGTCAGGCTTGCCCTTCTCAAGGGCCAGTTCGATTACTCGGAGACCGGCATCCTCGACAACACCCACCTTCGCTATTACACACGGGAGAGCATCGGCGACCTCCTCGAGAGCTGCGGATACATGGTGGAGGTCATGGACTGGACCGAGCAGAAGATCACCGAAGAGCAGCTCCACGAGGCTCTGGACCCGCTCGGGCTGTCCAACCTGCAGGAGGTGGTGGAGGCTTTCTCGCAGTGGGAGGCCGTCGCCTACCAGTACATCATCAAGGCCTTTCCGGCGGACCAGGAGGACCAGGTGCAGAGGCTGGCCGAAGAGAAAGTGAAAGCCGAGCAGAAGTTGAGGGTGCTCGAGTCCCAGGCTGACGAGGCCCGCAGCGTCGCCCTCGAGCTCGCGCGCACGCGTGCCGAGCTTGAAAGGACTGCTGAGGCGTTCACGAGGGCGAGCGAGTACGCGAAGACGCTCGAGCAGTCGGTCAAGGACAAGGATGAATACATCTCGGCGCTCGAGACGGCCGTTCACGAGAGCAGGCAGCGGCTTCAAGACTGCGAAGCCAGGCTCGCCGAGCTGGACCGCAACCTCCAGCAGCTGGGGACGGCCGTACCTTCGAAGAAGAGGCGCAGGAAGTCTTGACCCTCACGCGCGGCACCATCCATGAGAGCCCCGGATCATCACTGGAGGACGCCTTTGTCTGAGCTCCCGCCCAGGGAACAGAGGGTCTCGGAATTCTGGTCGGTTGACTCACAGCGCCGCGACGCGGCCCCGACGGCGATGCGGTCCGACTGGACGATGTCGCCCATCTACCAGAGGATGATAAACAGAAGGATCACCGGCAGCGAGGACGTCCACTGGCTTGAGTGGCTTCGCGACACGTATGTCACCGGCCCGCTCGACCGCGGTCTCTCGCTGGGGTGCGGGACCGGCGGGCTCGAGCGCACACTCCTGGCCATGGGCCTCTGCTCACGGATGGTCGGGTGCGACATCGCCGAGGGGTCGCTCGCGCTGGCGCGCGCCGAGGCGGCGGACATGCCTGTCACTTACGAGCTCATCGACCTCGAGAAAGGCCGGGTGCCGGAGGGGCCTTACAGCTGCGCGTTCGCCATCGCCACGCTCCATCACCTGAACAGGCTCTCGGAGGTCGCGGCCATGCTCCAGGCGGAGATGGAGCCGGGCGGGCTGCTCTACATCTTCGAGTTCGTGGGCCCCCCGAGGTTTCAGTGGGAGCCCTGGCAGATGGAGCTCGTGACTGACATCTACAGCAGGTTCCCGTGGAGCCACCGCTACAACTACGAATCGAGAGGAACGGTCGACTCGCCAATGCGCCCGCCGCTGCGCACCATGGTCCAGCTCGATCCCTCAGAGGCGGTGCGCTCGAGCGAGATCGAAGAAGCTTTTGAGCCCTATTTCGAGCTCGTCGACAGCCGTGCAGTGGGCGGCACCATACTCAATCCCCTGCTCGGCTGGGTCCTCGACAACTTCGACGAGGACAACGAGCTCGACAGGTCGTTCCTGAAGACGGCCGCCTTGCTGGAGGACGCCCTCATCGAGAGCGGCCGCCTGCGCTCCGATTTCAAGTCCCTCGTCTACAAGGCCAGGACCGAACCGCCTGCCCCGCAGGCCGTTGACCGGCAGGTGGCGCGGAGCCGGGCCGTCGAGGCCCAGGAGAAGAAGATCGAGGGGCTTCTCGCAAGAAAAGGCGAGGAGAGGCGCGATTTCGATGAGGTCATCGCCGGCCTGGCGGACGCTAAACTGGAGGCGGACGCAGCAGAGGCGCGAGCATCACTGGCTGCACGCGAGAATGCACGCTTGAAGTCGCGGGCCGTTTTTCGGGCCGCACGTGTTTTGTTGAGGCGGGGCAGCTCGGCGGCCGTGCCGCCCGCGGAGCCAGAGACCTCAACGCCCGCCGCCGATGCCCCCTCGGTCCCGGCAAGGTTCGCGCGAGGAGACCGCATCTCGAGCGCGCTGGTCCGCGCGGCCGGAAGGTACGTGGATACGCTCGGCGCCGGCAACGCTTCACTGTGGGCATGCTGGCTGCAGGAGCTGAGCCCCTGCCCTCCTCGCACCGTCCTGGCAGTGGGGCCGGGCTCCGTAGCGGATGCTGCTTTCCGTGGGGCCCGCGTGGAGGGCAGCGCGGCGGGGCGGTACGACCTCGTCGTCGCACACGCGGACGCGGACGTTGCCACGATAGCAGGCGCCGCGAGCATGGTCGCTGAAGGTGGGATACTCGGCCTGGTGGGCTTGCCGTCCACGGACCCGCAGGGTGACGGAAGGCAGTTCTACCAGGGCTTGCAAGAGTGCCTCCCGGAGGGCTGGGCGGCGTGGGCTGACGTCACGGCGCGGGGTGAGGCCCCCGGCATGTGGGCCGGCGCGCCTTCTGGGTTCGAGGTCATCGACGAGGCGCGGTTCGGCGGCCTGGCCGGCGCTGCGGGCGCCCAGGTGCTGCCTGCGTACAGGGGGCCGGACGCCGCGATGGCGAAGGCGCTCGCGGAGCTCTGCGTCTACGCTGAATCGGTCCTCGCGACCGCCGGCGTCGTCCCCGCGGTAGTTGAGGTCCGGGCGTACAAGCGCGGCCCGGGGCCGGGCGCGCGAAAGCGCCAGGTCCCGATGCGAGACATCGTCGAAATGCAGGAGATCGAGATCGCCAGGTTGGAGCTGGAGGATGCGTCGCTTCGCGCGCAGAACTCCGCGATCGAGGCCGCGATCGAGCCGGAGCGCGCAAGGCTGGAGAAAGCCCGCCGCGCCGAAGCCGGCCTCCTGGCCGAGAACGACATCCTGTCGGGCCGCGGACCGCTGGTCTACTGGCGACTGATGCGGTACCGCCGCTCGAAGAAGTCGTGAAATCCGCCGAAATCTCGTATAGTCAAGTTGCCGGATGCCCTGCCTGCGACGGAACGACCGTCCCAGAATCGAAAGCTGTGAGCTCCTTGGTATGCTACCCGCCCATCGGGCCCCGTGCCATTGACGGAGGAAGCCTGTGATCGTCGTCAAGATCATCGGCGTCCTCGTGACGCTGCCACTCGCCTTCTTCCTCCCGGGTTACGCGCTCTTCAAGAGCCGTCTGTTCACGGAGTTCCGCATGCAGTGGCTCGCGAAGCTGCTGTTCGCGATCGCCGTGAGCGCGGTGGCCGCGTCGCTCGTGGCCTTGTTCCTGGCCGAGGTCGGGTACCTGAAGATCTGGCTTCTGGACATCGTTCTCGCCGCCCTTACGATCGGCATCAGGCTCGCGTTCGGCTCGACCGGCCGGTCGTTCTTCGTGAGCCGGCCAAAAAGGAGCGAGGTGCTGGCGGTCGCGGCCCTTTGCATCCTGGCCGTCGGGCTGTTCTTCCGGCCTTTCGAGTTCGTCATCGGCGACGGCGACCCGGGCTACTACTTCAACACGGGCTACAACATCGCGGCAACAGGCAAGGTGAACATATACGACTCGGCCGTGCCGAAGATGAGCAATCAGCAGCTCGAGACTTTCTTCTCGAACTCCATCATGCAGTTCTACCCGTACCACCTGAGAGACCGAGCCACGGGACGCATCCAACCGCTTCTTTATCACCAGCTGCCGGTCTGGATATCGGTGTTCATCTCGCTGTTCGGGACGTGGGGCGGGTTCTTCGTCGTGCCGCTGCTCGCGTTGTTATCCATCCTTTTCATCTTCGCGTTCGTGCGAAGATACACGAGCCTGTTCGGGGCGCTCGCCGCCGCCGGCCTGCTGGCGCTGTTCTTCCCACAGATGTATTTCGCGCGCATGCCGATCTCGGAGATCGCGAGCCAGTTCTTCATCCTCGCCGCGCTGTTCTTCTTCCTCGAGTTCACCCGCAGCAAGGGGCCGGCCATGGCGCTGGCCGTCGCGGGGGCGGCCACCGTGGCCATGACGCTCCGGGCCGAGGCGATGATAATCGCGGTACCGCTACTTATTGTGGAGCTGGTCGAGGTCTTCCGCGGCAAGTACGAGAAAGGGGACGTGGTGTTCACCAACACCATGCTCCTCGGGCTGCTCTTCACCTGGTTGTACATCAACTCGGCCGAGTACCAGTATTTCGCGTCGAACGCCCAGCGCGTGGTGCGCGCGTTCGGCGGGAACGTGGGGATGCACCGGCTGATGACCGTGTTCCTGATATCCATCGCCGGCGCCGCGCTGTTCTTCAACCTGCCGTTCCTCCGGAGGCTCTGCGCCAGGGCGGGCTCCGCGGTGGGAAGGGCCGCCGCCCGGATGCGCCTGAACTTCGGCAAAGCCGCAACAGGGGTGCTGGCCGCCGCTACGCTGGGGCTGTTCCTGTACCTGTACTTCTATGCCCCGGCAACGACCGGCTCGGCCGAGTCGCCGCACAACTTCTTCTTCAACACGGCTCTGTTCTTCGGGGGGATCGCCGTGTTCGTTTTCGTCGCCGGCCTGTGCTGGTTCATCTACGAGTCGGGCAGCGCCGGCTTCTCGTTCGTGCTGTTCTTCTCCATCTTCGCGCTGTCCGCCGCCTTCAGCGAGTCGGGCGTCACGGCGGGTTACCTGCCGTGGCTGTCGCGCCGGTTCATGACACTCGTTATCCCGGCCCTGTTCATCGGGTTCGGCTACCTGGCGGGAAGGCTCTGGGAGTCCAGGCGCACATGGCTGCGGCCGGCGGTGGCGCTGACGGTGGCCCTGTTTCTTGCTTTCTTCATGTATGCCGCCAGGCCAATCGTCAACTTCGTCCAGTTCCAGGGCGTGAACGCGCAGGTCGCGAACCTCGCCGACAAGGCGGGCGGCAACCTCCTCGTGTTCACGAACGGCTTCGAGGGCGAGGCGATCGGGATACCGCTGCGCTACCAGTACGGTGTGGACGCTCGCCGGGCCTACCAACTGGGGCCGCAGGTGAACTTCGCGAAAACAGTGCGCGAGTACAACGCAAAGGGCAGGAAGGTCCTGCTCGAGACAAAAGCCCTGAGCTTGATGGGCAGCGGCCTGTTGAAGACCGTCTCGCTCGAGAAAGAGTTCACCGTGAGGATCGCGTTCCCGAGGCTCTACTCGTCTTACACGGTGCTGCCGCGCCTGCGCGGAGACGAGGTCCACAACATCACTTTCTACAACGTGGTCCCGAAGTAGCCGGGCGAAATCCGATATAATCCACCTGTAATTCCGTATGGCAATCGTGCGTTCGTCCGCACCCGGTTTCGAGTGGAGAAGCTTTGAGCAAGATCCTTATCCTGGGGCATGCCCCCCTTCCGTGGGAAGACCTGACCAAGTCCTACGGGCCGGGGACGCGCACCTGGCAGTTCGCCTCGCCGCTGCTCGCCGACGGCCACGACGTCACCATCCTCGCCTCCCGCATCCCCTTCGTCTACCCTGATGGCACCGAGCCGGTCGAGCTGGCCGACGAGAACGGCTGCACGGTGTGCAGGGTCAGCCAGGAGGCCTTAGAGATCGGCGGGGTGACAGACGCCATGATGACGGAGCTGGACCCTGACTGCGTGATCGGCGCCACGGCGTACCCTTCGTACGTCGGCGCGGTCTACGCCGGCGAGCGCCCCGTTTGGGCGGACATCTTCGGCAGCTACATGGCCGAGGCGCAGGCAAAGGCCGCGGTCTACGAGGACGACGCCTTCCTCGACCATTTTCTGCGAGTGAACAACCACATCATCACGATGGCCGACCGGTTCAGCACCGTCTCCGGGAGGCAGTCCTACGAGGTCGTGGGGCAGCTGGGCGCGGCGGGCAGGCTCAATTCAAAGACCCTCGGTTACGATTTCGCCTGCTCCATCCCGTGCGGCGTCACCGACCGGGTGTTTCCCGAGCCGGCTTACCCCGACCCATCGCTGGGGCCCGACGATTTCATAGTCCTCTGGAGCGGAGGCTTCAACACGTGGACCGACGTGAAGACCCTCGCCGACGGCCTCGAGCTCGCCATGTCAGAGAACGAGCGCATCCACTTCGTGTCGACGGGCGCCGAGATCGAGGGCCACGACGACCGCACGTACAAGGACTTCGCGGAGCGGGTCGCTTCCTCGGCTTTCAGGGACCGCTTCCACCTCATGGGCTGGGTCAAAAGGAGCGAGGCCCTCTCCTACTACGGCACCGCGAATGTGGGGATCAACATCGACGCTAAGCACTACGAGGTCACCTTCGGCAGCAGGAACCGCATACTCGAGTGGGCGCTCGCAGGGTTGCCTGCGATCTCGACGGACCTGTGCGAGCTCACGGGTGAGATGTCCTCAGACGGGATGCTCTTCACGATCCCGATCGCCGACCCGCGCGCGCTGGCGGACGGCGTGCTCCGGCTCGAGGCTCGCAGAGATAAGCTCGCAGGTATCGCCTCCGGGTTGAGGCCCTACGTGCTCGATCACTACTCGTTCGAGAAGACGGCGGCGCCCTTGAGGGAATGGGCGGCGGCCCCTGCGAACGCGCCTGATTTCGCCGACCGGCGCAGGCTGCGGCTGGACGCGCTCGACGCGGCGAGGAGAGTGTTCACGCCGCCCATCACGCCGGAGTCGCCGTTCTCGGAGAAGCTCTCCTTCTACCTGAAGAACGAAGGGGTGGGCAAGACGCTCAGGAGGACGGGGGACAAGCTGCTGCGCAGGGCGCGTGATTGATTGTCCGCTTATCGGGCCGGCTGACGTATAAACCAAGCGTGGCCGGTCTACGCGTGCCTCTGATTGCTCTGGCGGCGCGCGCGCGGAACGGGAGATGGTGTTTGAAGATAGCCTATTTCAGTCCGTTGAACCCTATCAAGTCGGGCGTGTCCGACTACTCAGAGGAGCTGCTCGAGTACCTCGGCGGCTACGGGCGCATCGACCTGTTCATCGACGACTACAAGCCTTCGAGCTCCTGGATCTACGAGCATTTCAACGTCTACAACTACCGGAGGATCTTCGAGAACCACGGCAAGAACGACCACGACGTGAACATCTACCATATCGGCAACAACGACAACCACTCCTACATCTACTCGGTCTGCCTTGAATACCCCGGCATCGTGGTGCTCCACGAGCCGATGCTCCACCACTTCATCTTCTCCCAGACCGTTGGCAACAACCGCGTGAGGGAATACCTTCGCGAGCTTGACTACTGCTACAACTCCAGGCGCGCCGAGATCGTCAAGACGACACTCGAGGAGCGTGACGAGACCGCATGGTATGACTACCCGCTCGTCGACAGGATCGTGGACTCGAGCCTCGGCGTCATCGTGCATTCCGAGTTCGCGCGCACGAAGGTCCTCGAGGTCAATCCGCACGCCAAGGTCAGGAAGATACTCCAGCACTGGGCGCCCCAGCCGGCCGACCGGCTCCGCTCGCCCGAGCTCGTCCGCGAGATACTCGGCTTCAGGCCGGACGAGTTCCTGATCGGTTCGATGGGCTACATCAACTCGAGCAAGCGCATCGACGTCATCCTGCGTGTCATGCGCAAGGTCAAGAAGCTCGGCTACCCGGTGAAGCTCCTGCTGGTGGGGAAGATGCTCTCCGGCCCCGAGGTGCCGCGCTGGATAGAGGATTACGAGCTCGAGCAGGACGTGCTGGTGTCTGGCTTCGTGGACACCCGGACCTTCAGGGAGTACCTGAACGTCCCGGACGTGTTCGTGGCGCTGAGGCACCCGAGCGCGGGCGAGACAAGCGGCAGCGTCATCAAGATGATGGGGGCGGGCAAGCCCGTCATGCTGTCGAACGAGAGCGCGTTCAGCGAGTTCCCCGACGACTGCAGCGTGAAGATATCGGTCGGCGCCGACGAGGAAGACGAGCTGCTTGAAAAGCTCATCTATTACATAGAGAACAAGGAAGAGAGGCTGGCGCTCGGCGAGCGGAGCCGGCAGTACATCAGCACACATCACGACATCCAGGACGCGGCGCGCAACTACGCTCAGTTCGCGACGGAGATACTTTCTCTGACGTAGCGTTTGCCTGCTTACCTAATGGGAATCATAAGAAACATTGATATATTATTTGAAGGATAAGTGGACGCGGCAAGCTAACAAATCCTATACGAAGACGTCTAAGCAAAAGAGATAGATGGCAGGCGTGCCCGGTCATGGCCGGGCATTTGGTCGATTAACCAAAGGGTGTTGGTGGTTCATCATGCATCGTGACAGGCACAGCTGGCAGAGAGCATCCCTGGTCGTGGGCCTCGCGGCCCTACTTCTCGCGGCGATCACGTTCCCGTTCGGGGGCGCGACCGCGACGAGCCCGGGCGGGTCGTCCTTCGCTGTACAAAAGGCGCTGGCGGGTGACTTCTCCGGCGCGGGAGCGGGCGACCGCAAGCTCCTGGGCCTCTTCAGCGAGAGCGTGGGGGGAAACCTCAAGGCGAAGATCCCGTCCTCGGAGTGGGGCAAGGTGCGAAACGTGCGCCTGTTCGTCGCGTGGAGGAAGATCGAACTTAAGCACAAAGGCGACTATGTGTGGGGGGGGCTTGATGCGGAGGTCAACAACTCCCTGTCCCTCGGCGTGAACAGCATCCTCATGACGCTCACCGGGCCGGTGCCGATCTGGGCGACGAACCGGGCGAACCCCAACCCGTCCTACTACGGGCCTCCCAAGAACATGCAGGACTGGCAGGACTTCTGCAACGCGGTCGCGACAAGGTACAAGGGCTACGTCGAGTTTTACCAGATGTGGCAGGAGCCCGGCTGGGACTCCGACTCAGGGCCGGGCCAGACCGGCAAGATCTATTACTCCGGGCAGTGCGACTACTCCTACATGGGCCTGCTGCGGGCGGGATATAACGGCGTCAAGGCGGCTGACCCGAACGCGCAGGTCATCACCGGTTCGCTCATAAACGGGCTGGACCGCACCGCGGACAACTTCAAGAACTACGAGACCCTGCTCGCCGGCGGCAACCAGGACATCTCGATGAAGATCACGTCAAACCAGAACATCGTCGCCGAGCGCCCGATGTACTTCAACTACCACGGGTCCATCTCTGACGGCACCGTCGAGCTGGGCACCAAGGAGCCGAAGACAGTGTGGTTCCTCGCCGAAGGGGCCACGCACCCCGGCTTCGAGGAATACATCTGCATACAGAACCCGGGCGACACAGCCTCCGACATCTGGATAACTTACATGTTCAACGGGGGCGCCACCCAGAACCAGGGCCTCACGGTCGCGCCGCACTCCCGCGCCACGGTGAGCGTGAACAGCGCGGTCGGGCCCGACAAGAACGTATCGGCGAAGGTTGAAGCCTCCAAGCCGGTAGTCGTCGAGCGGCCCATGTACTTCAACTATCACGGCTCGTGGGACGGCGGGTCAATCGGCTCGGGCGTCCCCAGCCTCTCGAAGGACTGGTACCTGGCCGAGGGCGCGACACAGCCCGGCTTCGAGACCTGGATATCCCTCATGAACCCAGGCGCATCGGCGACCGACGTGACGCTGACCTACATGTTCCCGGGCGGGAAGACCCAGAAGCAGGCGGTGCACATGGCGCCTACCTCGCGCGAGACCGTGCTGGTGAACAACGCGGTCGGTCCGAACAAGGACGTCTCGACGCAGGTCCACGCGACCAACCCGATCATCGCCGAGAGGCCGATGTACTTCCTGTACCACGGGGCCTGGTCCGGCGGGGACTCCCAGGTCGGCGCGACCGCTCCCGGGACCTCCTGGTTCCTGTCCGAAGGCACCACCAGGAGCAACCAGGTCGACGGCGCCTTCGAGGAGTGGATATCGATCCAGAACCCGGGCGACGCGGCGGCGAAGGTCGACTTCACCTACATGTTCCCCGGCGGCGGGACACAGAAGGCCGAAAGGGTCATAGGCGCGCACTCCCGCGAGACGGTCCTTGTCAACGACGTGGTCGGCGCGAACAAGGACGTCTCGGTCCAGCTCGATTCCGACAACCCGATAGTCGTCGAGCGGCCGATGTATTTCAGCTACCACAACAAGATCAACGGCGGGGACGTCGAGCTCGGATGCCAGTCGTCCGCCAAGACCTGGTACTTCGCCGAGGGCACGACCCGGGAGGGGTTCGAGGAGTGGACCACGCTGCAGAACCCGGGGGCGTCGACCGCCTCGGTCACCGTGACCTACATGTTCGGCGACGGCACGACGCAGGACCAGAAGATGGACCTGCCGCCCAAGAGCCGCACGACCATCGGGGTCAACCACTCGGTAAGCATGGCGACGATCTGCGACGAGGTGACGATCCACCCGTATGACTACCCGCAGTGGTGGGCGTGGTACTACGCGAACCTCGCGAACATCTGCAACAAGTGGGGCTACGGCGGCAAGGAAGTGTCGGTGACCGAGATCGGCTGGCCGCACAAGTACGTCGACGGCTTCACCCCCGAGGGGCAGAGGCAGGCGATAGGCGAGGTGGGCGTTGGAGGCCTCTGGGCCGCCGGTTGCAGGAAGATATGGATCTACGAGGATGTCGACCCGTCCTCCGCATGGGATGGGGCCTACGATGGCCTTTGGTCGTTCACCGGGAGCCCGTGGCCTTCGTGGAACGAGTACGCGAAGTGGCAGACGTACCTCCAGGACTACGGGAATAAACCAAACCACCTGTGGTAGCCGTCTGGAAAGCGGCGCTCCCAGGCGGCGGATGGTACGTTAAGACGCCGGCTACGACGATCCTGGCCCCGGGAAGGGCGCGGGGGCGCTAGCCGGGCGGGAGCGCGTACACCCGGTCGCTACCGAACCTCCGTATCAGGTTGAAGTCGGTGTGCCTCGCGTCCCACTGCTCTATCTTCAACATCGTGGCCGCGTCGATCTCACTTCCGTGCACTATGACGAAGCGGATGCCTTCCTTCTTGAAGAAATCCACACCCTTCTGCGACGGGAAGTTGTCCCAGGCGGCGGCTCCCTCGTAGATGGACTGCGGCAGGAAACCGCTGTAGCCGTTCAGGATGTACTTCCAGTGCAGGACGGAGTAATACGTCCGCTGCGAGTCCTGCTTTATCCACTTGCGCGAGTTCTGCAACAGCAGGATCGGAAGCTCGACGGTCGGCGCCTTCCCGCTCTGGGCCTCGAGCCACGTGTAGACGGGCGGGAACTGGCTCTTCTGCGGGATCTTCTCCATCGGCAGGCTGCCCGACGCGAGGTCCACCATGAGCAGCGCGAAGATCGCCACAACGACGATCAGGGTCAGGGCCGCGCCCTTGCCTGAGATCGCCTGCATTATCCACTTGACCCCGAACCCCGCCAGGACCGCGAGCCCGAGCGCGATCATGATGTCGAACCGGGGCGGTACCCGGAGCGCCTTAAACCCCGGCACCAGATAATAGAAGATGCGGTACGGCATCGGGATGCCCGTCCGGTGCCCGAAGAAGTACAGCGTGTTGCCAAGGCACATGATGCCCATGAAGACGACCAGCACGGGATAGAACCAGCGGTCGAACCGTTCTTCCCCTTTGCCCTTCACGAACAGGAACACGGTCCCGGTTATGCCGAGCAGCAGGACTATGAGCCCGGGGAAGATGGAGCGCTCGTCGGGTGCGGCTGGCTCCCCCCGCCTGAGGGTGTTGGCGCGAAAGCCACTGGTTATCCGGCCCCAGAACCAGTTGTCCTTCGGCGCCACCAGGAAGTCCTGGACGTCCGCGGTGAACGTGTCCACCTCGGCCGGGCCTCTCTTGAAGCCGGGATTGATCTTCTGCAGCTTGAGGTAGGGCAGGGCGAATGGAAGCACCAGCAGGAGGGCGACCACGAACACGATGGCGAGCGTCAACATCCATTTGAGGGTGAAAGTGCTTCTCTTCACGATCAGGCGGATGACCAGGAAGAGCGCGACCGAGACCGCGAGGATGATGCCGTAGTACCACGTGGTCAGCGTCTGCAGCACGAAGAAGAGCCCCGCCAGCGCGGCGTCGTACCACCTCCTCTCCTCGGAGTACCTGTGAAGGAACAGCAGGGTCAGCGGTATGAAGGCGGCGGATACCAGGTCCAGGTGCACTATGTGCATGAGCTTGTACGGCGCGTACGAGTAAGCGATCCCCGCGATCACCCCCGCCGCCCGGTTGCGCGTCAGGTGCACCACGAGAAGGTAAGCCCCGAGCGAACACAGGAAGAACTGGAATATCAGCAGGTAGTTCGCGCTCTGCATCGGGTTGCCGGTCGCCAACAGGATCGGCGCCGCCAGCAGCGCGTTCGCGAATTGGTGGTCTGAGTAAGCAAGCGTATACCGGTTGGGGAAAAAGATGTTCGCGTTGAACAGGTTGGTCGGGTTGATGCCCAGCTCGTGCACCTGCCACGCGAGCTCCCACGCCTGGAACTGGGGGTCGGAGATATGCCTGACAGTTGAGTCGGAGGCTTTGGTGGCGAGGGGCCTGGTGAAGAAGATCGAGAGCACGATGAACAGGACGATCACCGCGGCGGTAAAAGCGACGTGCGCCCTGCTGCCTCGCCGCATCCGCGTCATAGCGCGATACCGCCGATCGCTGGGAATGTGAATGAGTCAAACAGTGATTCCATGATCTGGATCCCGCCTGCTCCGGACTCCGGCTGATTTCAAGCCGTAATCCTATCATCCACGCGCGAGCCGGAGAAGCGCCGCGCCCTCAGAGCTTCTTCAGTTCGTCCTGGTAGGTCCGGATCTGCGCCTCGAGCTCCTTGCGCGCCATGTCGGTCATGACGAGCGTGGAGTTGCCTCCGGGGTCCCTGGTGAAGACGAGGATGGGCTCCGCGTCGCCGATGACGTTCTCGAGCTCCATGAGTTCCCGGGTCGCGGCCGCCCGCTGCGGCGTGCCCTGGACGAGGCCGGGAAGCTCGGCCTTCAAAGCGCCGACGCGGTCGAGCATCGGAAGGAGGGATTTCGCGAGGTCGGCCTGCGCGGCGTGCTCCCTGAGGATCACGGCCTTAGCGTTCTCTTTCGTGCGGCCCTGGGCCTTCCACGCGTAGGCGGAGAGGCCGGCCAGCGCGAGGACCACCACCAGCGCGAGTGTTATCTGTATTGCCTTCTTCATGCGTCCACCAGTCGGTTTGAGCTCACGGACTTATGATAATCTATTCTCCGTGTGCGCGCCCCGGGCTGAGGCGGCCGCGCGCGCTTGAAGCATAAGGGGGTTCCTTTGGAGAGCCAGGCATCGCCAGGTGCGCGGGGCGGCGGGCCCCGCGTTTCGATAATCATAGTGCTTTACAACTGCGCGGATTTCATCGGGCCGTGCATCGATTCCATGCAGGCGCTGTCCTGCGATGATGTCGAGCTCGTAATGGTCGACAACGGCTCTACGGACGGCTCCGCGCGCCTCGCGAGGGAGGCGGCGGACCGCGCCGGAATCCCTTGCGTGATAAGCGACCTTGGCGGCAACCGGGGCTTTGCCAGGGCCAACAACCGCGGGTTCAAGCTGGCCGGCGGCGACGTCGTCCTGCTGCTGAACCCGGACACAGAGGTGTACCCGGACATGGTCGGCGAGCTCGCCAGCGCTTTTGAGGACGAGTCGGTAGGTGTTTGCGGGTGCAAGGTCTACTACCCCGACCGCAAGACACTGCAGCACGCGGGCGGGTGGATGAGGGACAACGGGCTCACGATGCACTACGGGGTGGGGGAGATCGACGAGGGCGCCTACGACGAGCCGCGCGACTGCCCTTATGTCACCGGCTGCGCCCTGGCGGTCAGACGCGACGTCTTCGCGCGCGCCGGCATGTTCGACGCCGGCTACTACCCCGCGTATTTCGAGGAGGCGGACCTGTGCCTCAACGTGCGGAGGATGGGTTACCGAGTCGTGTACGTGCCCGGGGCGCGGGTAGTGCACCACGAGTCGGTGACCACAGGGAAGTTCACGCAGAGGTACTACTACCTCTATCACAAGAACAGGCTGCGCTTCCTGGCCAAGAACTTCTCGTTGCGCTTCCTGCTCGACCGGACGCTTCCGATGGAGCAGAAGTGGCTGGGCATGATCGATCCCGGCGATCAGTCGAACCCGCTGAACAGTGCTTACTTGATGAACCTTCTCGCGCTGCCGCGAACGTTGTTCGCACGGCTGAGGAACGAGCGCAGGCTGCGCGCGCCGCGCATCGAGGACACGGTGTCGCACTTGAACTGACGGCCTCGCGAGGCCTGCGTCGATCACACGGAGGAGACGGGTCGCCAAATGAAGATAGCGGTCATCGGCCCCACCTACCCGATACGCGGTGGGATATCGCACTACACGACTCTTATGGTCAGGCACCTGCGCGAGCGCCACGAAGTCCTGTTCATCTCCTACAGCAAACAGTACCCTGCGTTTCTTTTCCCCGGGAAGACGCAGATCGACGATTCGACCGACAGGATCGAAGAGAAGAGCGAGCCGCTGATATCGTTCTCGAACCCTTTGTCCTGGCGCAGGGCCGCCCGCAGGATCGCGGACTGGTCGCCCGACGTGCTCGTCTTCTCGTGGGTCAACCCGGCGCTCGCCGTCCAGTTCCGATACGTTACCGGCTACATCAAGCGGCACTCCCCTCGCACGAAGGTCGTGTTCTGGTGCCACAACGTCGCCCTGCACGAAAGCCTTCCGATGGCACCGGCGCTCACCCGCTTCGCGTTTTGCCGCGCGGACCGCTTCATCGTCACCGGCCGGGAGTCCGCGGACAACCTCGAGGCGATGAGGCCTGGCTCGGTGGTGTCAGTGGTGAACCTGCCTTCGCTGGACGCCTTCTCCTCGGAGGAAACGCCCGGGAGCGCGCGCGAGAGCCTCGGCCTGGCGCCCGGTGCCCCGGTCGCCCTGTACTTCGGGTTCGTACGGCAGTACAAAGGCCTCATACACCTGCTCGAGGCGATGCCGGAGGTCGCCTCGCGGATCCCGGGGGTCCACCTGCTCGTGGTGGGCGAGTTTTGGGACGACCGCGGGCCGTACGACGAGGCGATCGAGAGGAACGGGATCGCCGGCAAGGTCACGGTGGTTGACCGGTACGTGCCCAACGAAGAGGTCGCGCGCTACTTCGAGAGCGCCGACCTGGTCGTGCTGCCTTACGTCAGCGCGACGGGGAGCGGGATCGTTCAGATTGCGTTCGGGTTCGCGAAGCCGGTGCTCACGACGTCGGTCGGCTCCCTGACCGAGGTCGTGGACGACGGCGGCACCGGCTACGTGGTGCCGCCGGCCGACCCTCGCGCGATCGCACGGGCGATGGTGGACTTCTTCGAGTCCGGCCGCGCGGAAGAATTCTCCAGCAATGTGACAGCTGCCCGCGGCCGATTCTCATGGGACTCGTTTCTCGACGAGATCGAGCGCCTCTAACGCAAAAAGGGGTCAAAACCCTTGTTGCACATTCCTCCGTCTCAGAGACCTGGTGCCGTCCCTCAATCCGCGCAAGTACTCATGTGCCGCAACCTTGCCAGAGACCATCAGCATGTTGTAGGCGAGCCTGAAGGTGAACTGGCCCGCGAGGAACGTCGCCCTGCGCCAGCCCGACAGGTTCTTCTGGGCGAACAGGATGGCGTTTGCCGCCATGTAGTAAGACTGGAACGCCGTCAGCTTGTTCTCGCCCGCCACTCCCGCGCTCGCCGACTTCCGGTGAGAGAAAGTAGAGGAGGGCACCACGTAGTTTAGGTAGCCGCAGGCCCTGGCCCGCGCGCAGAGGTCCATGTCCTCATAGTAGAAGAAGTAGTCCTCGTCGAAGATCCCGACGTCGCGGAGGAAGTCCGCGCCGAGGAGCACGGCGCAGCCGGAGACGTAGTCGACCGCGAAGGGCCCGCTCACCGCCAGGCTCGAGACCGGCACTCCCTTGCCCATGTGCCTCGAGAACCCCGTGAGGTAGCTCACCCTGCCGCCCGCGAACCAGACAATGTCCGACCCCTCGTAGAGGATGACAGGCCCGACGGCTCCCGCGTCAGGAGTGCTCCCGTAGAACTCCACGAGCTTGCCCAGGAAAGTGGGATCGATGGACACGGTGTCGTTGTTGATGAGAAGCACAAAGTCCGTGCCGCGCTCAAGCGCGTCGCGGATCCCGATGTTGCATCCCGCGGCAAAACCCAGGTTGGCGCCGTTCTCGATCAGGCTCACGCCATCGTAGCTATCCCGCACCGCGGTCACCGAGCCGTCCTGCGACCCGTTGTCGACAACGGTAATGGCATAGTCGTCGAAATCGAGCGCCTGGAGCGAGGCGAGGCACTTGAGCGTGTCCTCTTTCCCGTTGTAGTTCAGGATGATGATGGTGACTTTCGGCATGGCAAGGATTATACAGCACCCCACGCCACCCAAAGATGCACCACTGGGGCCAGGCCCCAGTGGTGCATCTTCCGGCCGCGCTTCTGGCTTCGCCGGCAGACCGAGCGCCTTGCCGCTCCCGGCGCGTTGGGATAACCTTTCACGTATAACAGGCAGGGAGTGGTTCGTGAAGATCAACAAAGTCAGCGTGATAGTACCTGCGTACAACGAGGAAGAAGCCTTGCCCGGCGACCTCGAGGTGATACTCGAGACCATGGAGGCGTCTCGCTGGGACTACGAGGTGATTGTGGTCAACGACGGCTCGACCGACCGCACGGCCGAGGTCGCGCGCGGGTTCGCCGACAGGGGCGTCAAGCTCCTGGAGCACAAGCAGAACAGGGGCGGCGGTTTCTCGCGCAACACCGGCATCAAGGCCGCCACGGGGGACGTGGTGATGGTCACCGACGGGGACGGCACGTACCCCAACCAGGATATGCCGAAGATGCTGGAAATCATGGAGAGGGACGGCCTCGACATGATCGTCGGCGCCCGCACAAAGGAGGCCGGCACCATGCGCTTCCTGCGCATGCGCGCCAAATGGTTCATCCGCAAGCTCGCCGAGTGGCTCTCGGGCTTCAAAATACCCGATCTCAACTCGGGGCTGCGCGCGATGAAGAAGGACGTCTTCATGCCGTTCATGGACATACTCCCGTGGGGGCACTCGTGGGTGTCGACCATAACGCTCGCCATGCTCGCCTCGGGGTTCAACGTCGATTTCATGGACATCGATTACTTCCCCAGGAAAGGCACAAGCACGTTCCACCCGCTCAAGGACACCTACAACTACATCACGCTCGTTATCAGGACGGTGACGTGGTTCAACCCGCTCAAGGTGTTCTTCCCGGCCGCGCTCGTGGTGATCGCAGCGGGACTGATCAAGATAGTCGTGGACTCGATCATACACAACTACTTCCGGATAACGGGGACGACCATCATCGTACTGCTGGTCGGCATCCAGCTCGTGGCCCTCGGGCTCCTGGCGGACCTCATCGTGCAGCGCGTCCGAGTCAGATGAGCGGGACGTAACTTTTCATGTCGCCATCACCCCTTGAGAAACGCATCGAGGACCGCACCGCGGTCGTAGGCATCGTCGGGCTCGGTTACGTGGGCGTACCGCTCGCCTCCAGGGCCCTTGACTGCGGCTACAAGGTCAACGGCATCGACAAGTATCTGGACGACGAGCGCCTTGCGGAACTTCGCGAGATGGGCATCGAAGCCTCGAGGGACTTCGGCCCGGTGGCGGATTGCGACGTCGTCCTGGTCTGCGTCCCAACGCCGCTCCTTGACGGGCAGCAGCCCGACACGTCCTTCATTCAGGAGGCCGCGGTCGACGTAGCGGCCAACCTCGGCAAAGGCGACCGCCCGCGCCTGGTCGTGCTGGAGAGCACGTCCTATCCCGGCACCACGAGAGAGATCATGCTCCCGATATTCGAGGAGCGCGGCCGCCGCCTCGGCGACGACGTGCTCATCGCGTTCGCCCCCGAGCGCGTCGACCCCGGGACCTGTCCGTTCCCATACCAGGACATTCCGAGGATAGTCGGGGGTATCGACGAGGCTTCCGGCGAGGCGGCGCGCGCGTTTTACGGCACGATCGTCAACGAGGTCAGCCTGGTCTCCAGCCCCGAGATCGCGGAGACCGCAAAGCTCCTCGAGAACATATTCCGCGCGGTGAACATCGCGCTCGTGAACGAGATGTCCCTGCTCTGCCGCAGGATGGACATCGACATATGGGAGGTCATCGAGGCCGCCTCGACCAAGCCTTTCGGGTTCATGTCCTTCAAGCCGGGGCCCGGGCTCGGTGGCCACTGCATCCCGGTCGATCCTTTCTACCTCGCGTGGAAGGCGAAGAAGTATGACTTCTACCCCGAGTTCATCGAGCTCGCGGGCAAGGTCAACAGGAGCATGCCGTTCCACGTGGTCGAGTGGGTGTCCGAGGCCCTCAATGCAGTGGGAAAAAGCATCAAGTCGTCACGCGTGCTCGTCATCGGCGTCGCTTACAAGGAGAAAGTGTCGGATACGCGGGAGTCGCCGGCGCTCAAGGCCATCGAGCTCCTTGCTGGACGAGGGGCGGACGTGTCCTATCACGACCCCCTGGTCGAGGCGATCGAGGTCGGTGGCCGGGAGTTCAGGTCGGTGGCTCTGAAGGGCGACACGTTGTCCGGGTCCGACTGCATCCTGATCATAACGGCGCATCCGGACATCGACTTCGACGCGATAGCTTCATGCGGCAAGCCGGTAGTCGACACCCGCAACGTTCTTGGCAGGCGGGGAAAAGACTCATAGTGATTGCCGATAAGCACTCGCATGTTTCACACCGGGACAGTAAGAAGCCCGTCGACGGCCGACTGCTCAAGGAAAACTACGATAAGGTCTGGCAGCTCAGCGGTGGTACCCTCCAGAGCAGCCCCCGCGAGATGGAGAGGGCTCGTGCCGTGCTCGGGATGATTCCGCTCGATGCGCGCTCGGTCCTGGAAGTTGGGTGCGGCGACGGGTTGATAATCAACCAGGTGGACGTGCCCGACAGGATGGGTCTCGACGTGAGCGAGGAGGCCTTGAAGAACGTGTCGTGCCCCGTAACGCTCGGTACCCTCGGTGACCTTCCCTTTCCCGACAGGAGCTGGGACGTCGTGATAGCTTCGGAGGTCATAGAGCACCTGGCCGGGGAAGAATATCCAGGGTCGCTCAAGGAGATGAACAGGGTAGCCTCCAGGTACATCATAGTCTCGGTTCCAAACAGAGAGAACATGATGGCCAACCAGACGAAGTGTCCCGCATGCGGGGCCGTGTACCACCGCAATTTCCACGTTCGCTCTTACGGGAAACGTGACCTCGCCGCTCTGTTCGAGGATTTTTCCGTTGCGGAGTTCAGGGAGATTGGTGACCGCTTCAGGCCGAAAAGCCGTATGGAGATGGCCTTGAGGCATCATGCTCTGGGCCAGTGGGCGCCGTACAAAAACTCGATTTGTCCGGTCTGCCGCGTTTCCTATTTCGAACCCGGTGATTCGACTCTATCGAGTGAGGCCGTACCCCCGCGCAAGGAAGAGGTCAACCCGCTGAGGAAGCTCGTTCGTGTCAGGCGGACGTGGCTGGCGGCTCTGTACGCGCGGTCGGGGGGGTATGATCTTCGGACGGCACCGTCCAGCGCGTTCAACAGCGACGTGGTCTAGAAGGGTGATCCCCTGCGCACGGCTACCCGGTAATGCTTTTTTTCTGGGGCGTCGGGGAACCAGGCGATAATGCCTTTCGTTCCGAGGTCGAACGTCCGTGTCGCGAAGGGGCTGTTCCGGATGGTCTTCCATGCCCGCAGCATCCCCTTGGACCACCTGATATCGTCGAAAAGGACTACGGAGCCCGCCTCGATGTGCCTCGAGATCTCATCGAAATAGCGGATGGTCGCATCCATGTCATGGTTGGCGTCGACGAAGGCGAAGTCGACAACCCCAAGATCTTCGAGGCAACAGGCCAGCTTGTCCTCAACCCTTCCTGTGACGACCTCCACGCACGCCAGGTGCATCCGGGCGAGGTTTCGAGCGGCGATCGTCGCAAGGGCTTCGCCCGCTTCGACGGTGAGCATCCTCCCGCTGCCGTTCAACTTCAGTGCAGAACCCATGTACATGGCCGAGATGCCGAGGCACGTTCCCAGCTCGATAGAGCGGGCCGGCCTGAGACCCCTGATGAGGCGGAACAGAAAGACCGATTGGCTTCGAGGCTGGCTGGCCCCTTCACAGATACACCTTACCGTCTTTGCTATCTCGGTGCCATGCTCTCTTTCCTCGTTGCTCTTTGTGCCTTCAGGCGCGAATGCTCCGAAGTTCGTATAGGTGACCACCTCATCAGAAGCAAGCATCTCGTCCCTGAGCGATTCGACTGCGTTGATGAGCTCTCTCTCGCCGCTGGCGAGTGTGGAGGCGCGGGAGGCGGAAAAGATATCGAGGAACCGGCGGCCGATGTCGTCATTGCGGGTCGCGCGCCTGAAGGTCATCCAGACCAGGTCATTGGCGAGCCGCATCGACAGGCGCAGCATGGCCTGCAGCGACCTGTTTCGAGAGAGGCGGCTGCGCAGCTTGAGCCCGCCGGCGCCACCGCGATCCGCATTTCCTGTGCTCCCATCTTCACCGGCCAGAGAATCGTAGATCGAGAGCAGCTCCGGGTATACGCTCTCGAAGTTGTATCGATCTCTCACGGCCTGGTAACCGCGAGCGCCCATCTCTTCCATCGACCCCGACGCCCGCATCTCCATCACCCGGGCCGCAAAATCATCCGGGTCGCCTGACCTGAACACAAGGCCCGCGCCGCTGTCCTTGACGTGTCTGCTCGTCTCGTAACAGTCGCTCACCAGGACCGGCTTCTTCGCCGCCATGTACTGGAACAGCTTGTGCGGGTTTCCCAGGTCGTACTGGACGTGTTCTTTCATGAAAGTGATGATGCAGACGTCGCTCGAAGCGATGTAACCCGGCACGAGGGAGAATTCGACCCAGCCGGTGAACTCCACGCCGTCGCCCAGCTCGAGCCGCGACGCGAGCTCCCGGAGCTGCGGCGTATAACCACCGTCCCCGACGATGACCAGTCGAGCGTCGGGCTCCTCCTCGAGAATCCGGGGCATCGCTTGAATCGCCACCTGTACGCCTCTTCCGGGCGAGCCGGTGGAGCCGACGAACGTGAGAGTGAAACGATCAGGTCTCGGATCGATCGGCTCGACATCCTCCGGTTCGACAAGCGTCTCTAGGTCCTGGTAGTTGGGGACCAGCGAGATCTTTCCGGCCGGGATGCCGTACCTTTGAGGGAATATCTCTTTGTACCTGGGGCTTGTGATAATTACGCTGTCGGCGAGGTTGGCGACCTTGCCCTGGACCCGGTCGATCTTGTCTATCGAGTTGAACAGCCGGGCCGACAGCGTGCGCTTGTTGCAGGCGTTCATGGTGGGATAGTCATCGTGTAGGTCGGCGACCACGGGAACTCCCAGCTCGCGACCGACCCGGCAGGCAACTCAGTGGCCAGGCCGTCCGCTATGCGGAACAACTTCAGATCAGACAATTCAACGGTCCCCGCTCGCTCAGCTCAATCTCCCGTAAGCCCACGGTAGCGGAGCCGACGTTGAGGGGCCTCCCCGCTCACCACGAAGGCATCGCCCACCGGCGGCTGCAGGGGCATGCAGCAGCGCGAGCGACGCACCTTGCGCA